>Ga0302140_10002438_pt1 | contig 24130 bp, 21 predicted proteins | sample I_Bog_E1_1_FD_202095 | JGI IMG/M metagenome (GOLD analysis project Ga0302140, IMG submission 202095) | Peat permafrost microbial communities from Stordalen Mire near Abisko, Sweden - I_Bog_E1_1 | ecosystem: Environmental > Terrestrial > Soil > Wetlands > Peat | place: Sweden: Abisko, Stordalen... | reverse complement strand
GCGATTTATCCTGACAGTCAAGTCCTGAGCGACGACGAAGCCCATGGATAGAGGCGCTCAAGGCGCCTCTCCCCGGGTTGGCTGCTGGGCGTGCATCCAGTCGGCTGCCGCTTGCGCCTTGCTGGCGGCGGTGAAGATCGCGCGCGGATCGTCCTTGAAAACCTTGAGCCACGAAGCGATGTAGGCGGCATGCTCGGCGCGAGGTTCATTGGCGATGCCGAGGTCAGCCATCACGAAGCTGCTTGTCAATTCGACGACGACCTCGTCCATCGCGTATTTTGCCGAACCGAAACGCCCGCTGAGGTCACGATCAAGACGATGCTTTGCGCCCGTCGCGTGAGCGGTCTCATGTCCGAGGCAACTGTAGTAGCTGGCGGCGTCCAGGAAGCGATTGAAGGGCGGCATGAAGACCGTATCGACGTCAGGGCGATAGCAGGCTTGGTCGCCTCCGGTAACGATCGGAATGTTCAGCGCGGCGAAGAAGGCCTTGGCTCTCGCGATGCGCTCGGTCTCGGGCAGATGCGGCACATTGTCCGATTCATAGCCGTCGACTTGGTTTGCGTTGAAGACGCAATAGCCACGGGCGAAAAAGCGCGCCCGGCTTTCGCGCTCGTCATCATCGGATTGTGTTTCGCCGAGAGCGCCCTTGCGCAACTCCTTCCAGAACACGACCGTCGTCGCCTTCTCGCCCTTGCGAACCTGACAACCGGCCTGCGACCATTGCTGATATGTGCCCCAGACGCCGCTCGAATAGCTGGAGCAGCGAGAGGCGGCCCAGAGCGCCAAGACGTTGATGCCGCGATACCCCTTGTCGGAAGCGACGTTCTTCGGCTGCGCGATCGAACTGCCATCGTGATGCCAGGGCATACGCCAGTTTCCGGCGCCATTCTCAATGGCCGAGACGATATCGGCGGTAATGCGGTCGTAGATGTCGATGCGGTCTGATGCGGACATGACGCGATCTCCGTTCGCGCCGGGACCCATCCCCGGCGGCGGAGCGGTCAAGCGCCACGAATAGCCGGCGCCCGCACCGACAGGCCGAAACGAAGTGGAGGACGGCGCCAGCCGTTGCGGACGCCGGCGCGCGGCGCACCCGCCTGCGCCCAGCCATGCCGGGATGGGAACTGGTCACGGAACATCGGCAGATCCGTGAAGATCGGAGCGGCCAATCGGCGCGGCCGACTTCACGGCTCCATCAAGAACGGCCTCAATGCGCCGGATATCCTGCGTCAAGGCGGTGCGTTGCAACTCCGACAGGCGCTTTTCTTTCAGCAAGGCCTTGGCGTCATCCGAGGCTCGCGCCCATGCGGGGCGATGGCGCGTGGTGATACAGGCGTTGGGGCACCGTGTCGGCTCGCAGAGAGCGATCATCGGCGCGGCGCGATCACGCTCGGTCGCGCGGCGGAGACAGACGGCGCTCGATGGGTCAAAGAAGCAGTCGGCAAGGACGCCGGCATGGAGGGTGTGCGCAGTGGTCGCCAACAAAGCGCGCAGTCGGCCGCGGTCGACGATCATACCGGGCAAGGGCTGAAGCTCCCCCGCGGCGGCGTCGAGTGTTCGCCCAATCCGCGCAGCGGCGGGACCGGAGAGCCCGGCGCCGATCTGATGATCATCGAAATAGGCGAGGATATCCTCGATCTGGCCGAGTCGGCGCTCCGCCTCGACTTCGGCGCGGAATCCCGAGCGGCTGGAGCCGGCATAACCCTCGAAGGCGGCGACCGAGGCATGCTTGTACTGGATCATGCCGGCGATCGTGCCGAAGGGGCGGTTGGCAATGTGCCAGGCGATAGTGCGGCGAAACTGGCGGGTGGTGATACGCCATGGCGCGCCTGTCGGACCGGGCGCGATGACGGGTTCGTCATTGCTCCCGAAGAGCGCGTTCAAATGATCGCGATAGACGTTGAGCTGTCGGACGATCTCGGCCGACACGTGGTCTTTGTTGGCGCGTCCGATATCGAGCACGGGCCAGAGCGTGTTTGCGCCACGAGCCGCCGCTGACCTTGCAGACAGCTTTTCGAGGACCGAGATGGCGGCCGCCACGGGAGCAATAGTGATCCAATCGGCGGGCTCGCGTTGGCCCGACTTGCCCTTGTAGCTGGCCGAGTGCACGCGATGACGTTCGATGACGCCATCCGCGCTACGTGTCAGCGACAGGCAGCCGGCCCGCATCGCCTGGACCTCGCAGTCGCGCATGCCAGTGAGATAGGCGCAAACGACGTAGCACGCGGCCTGGAGCATGCGCTCTTCGTGGAGCAGCGTCTTGGCGTCGAAGCGCGGCCGCCACGGCTGACCAGTATCGGGTTCGATGGAGATCGGCGTATCCATGCCGCCCGTCTCGATGCCGATCGCGTTGATCGCGGCGGCGACGAGGTCGGGCGCGCCGGTCGAAAGCTGAAGATGCGCCTTCTTCTCGAAGCAGGCGTCGACGCCAGCGTGCTGATGCAGGAGCAGCCAGTTGATTGGCGGCGTGAGCTCGCCCGTCCCGGCGTCCTGACGCAAAATGCCATTGTGCGCGGTCGTCCAGACAGGCACGCCGCGGCCCTGACGTCGGCGATCATCGAGATATGCCGTGAGCCGGGCGCGTCGGCGAGCGCGACGTTCGTGCCGCGGGAAAGCCGCGTCTTCAACGGCAAGGGCTGTTTGCCGCTCCTCGAGCCGGATGAGTTCGTTGCGAGTGGCGAGGATGTCCGGTGCGAACAGGGTGACGTATTTGAGCGACCACGCCAACAGCGGCGCGATCACACCTTCCGGCATGCGTGGCGTGAGATTCTCGCCGGCGATGAAGCGATAGCCCGCTACGTGGGAACGGACCCGACCCGGCCATGGTTCGATTTGCAGTCCGGCGCTTGGCAGGTGGGCGCGGTAGGCGTGGAGGTCGAAAACCACTTCGAGCAGGAGAGCAACAATGGCGGGACGACACCCGTCCTGTAGTAATTTGGCGTAACGATCGAGGAGGACTTGGTCGACGCGGCGGAGATCGCAGGCGCCCAGTTCGGTCTGAACAAACTCCAAGAATCGGCGCGCGCGGTTGAAAGCTTGCCGAATGCTTGCGGGCGGCAAGCGCGGCCGATAACCAGGGAGATCGACGTTGAGTCGCGCATAAAGATACTCCCGCAGGGAGCGTGCGACCGCCGCATCCGGGATGGCGTCAAAATGCACGGTGACATGGCACCGTCGAGCGTTCTCGCGAAAGACAGCGGGACCGAGATCCCAGTTGGCGTCACCATAGCGGGAGAGATCGCGCCGGTCGTAATTAGGACGCAGCGGCGCGGTCGCCAACACGGAGTCGTCGTTGCCAACAGAGTTTTCCAGGCGAGGCGCGGGTGCGGAGTTCACAGGCGCGCCTCCGGAGGCAAATAAAGAGGAGCCGCCTCCGCGACGAGTGTGCGCCGCGCGTCGGCGACGACCGCGGGGCCAAACAAGGTTATGACCTGAGTGGTGATCCGGGCGTGAGCGCGTCCGAACTTGACCGCCCAATCGCCGGAGGAGAGCGCTGGGCGCTGATCTTCGATAAAATCCAAGAACGCCAGGATGGCAGGCAGCTTGCGGGCGGTGATCACCGCGTTGGAGCACTCGAGGCAACCCCAGAACGGGAGCGGACAAGGCGAGCCGATCTCGCCGTGCGGGCTGGCGTAGAATCCGCCGCAACTCGCGAGCCAGACATCCTGTTCTCCATCAAGCAGCGCGATCGGATCGTTCCCGACCGGAACATTCAGCGCACCCGTCGGATTTGCCCGCCAGTGGCGTTCCTGCTCGGGCGTCAGCACGATTGGCGTGAGGGCCGCTGTGACTGCATCCTCCAAGGCCTCGGCGACGGTCGCCTCGTGAAGCGGCCGAAGCGCCGAGATGTCCGCATAGTGACGGGCGGCGACCTCGGGCGTATGGCCGACGGCGAAGCGGGCAATATGGCCTTCGGTCTTGATGTACCACAACGCCTTATGGGTCTTGCGGAGATGGGAAAGGAGAAGGCGCAGCGGACGTCCATCGTCGTCGACAATGGCGTGCCGTCGCGTCCAGGCGTCGACCAGCGTCTGCGGATGCCGAATGCCGGCGGTGAACGCGCCGGCGCCACGGTAAACCCAAAGGCTCTCGCTGGGATGGTGGCGACGAGCCGCGGCCGTCAAGTCGATCAGTCGCCGGATCAGGCCTCCAGGCGTGCTCGAACCTCCGTCGCGAGCCCGGAGACGCTTATACTCGCCACCGCGCGCACGGCGCTTGAGAAATGCGATCTCGACTGTGCGGTCCGACGCATTCTGAAGACAATCGACCGTCAGCGTCTTGCAGCATTCGATCTCCAGGCCGGTCTCCAAGGCCAACTGCACAAGAAAAGGCACCACGTCATCACGAGTAAGATGATGACGACCGTTGAGTTCGTCGCCGAGATGTTCGGTCGATCGACCACGGCGCGCTCTGGCGTGATAGAGCTTCACGAAAGCCGGTTCATCGGATCGGACAAGACCGCGCTCTTCGATGATGGCGTGGACCGCGCCCTCCATTCTCCGCAGAACGAGATCAGCTTCGACCGGCGGTCCTTCCCGCAAGCGTCGGATCACGGCGGCGACGTCGTCCCGGGCGGCGTCGCGAAGCTGGTGTGCGACAAAGGGGCTGTAAGCGTCTCGCGGTCGTGATCGCTGAAATGGCTTGGCGCTGACGTAGCGCAGGCGGTCGCGAAGGTCGGGCGAGATATCGTCCGGGCTGTCGGTCGCGATTTGCCGGAGAACCGAGACCACCTTCACCAGGACGGTGAACAGATTGGTGCGCGTCAGGTTGCGGGCTTCGAGCCACGCCTCGAAGCCGTCGATATGCCGACCTCGGAGATTGTCGGCGCCAGCGACCCTCTCGCCGGCTTCCTGCAGATAGGTAAGGAACTGGGGCAAGGTGACGGCATAGGCCTTCACGGTCGAACGGACGCCGAGCGGTCCACCGGGAGCGGCGAGATGACGAAGCGCGCGCGCGAATGCGAGCGCAAGGCGGCGCGGCTTCAACCGCGTATAGTCGATCAGGGCCTCGCCGCCGCTCTGCGCGATGATTGTGAATCGCAGCCCAGTGATCGGATCGACGTCATCTGGGATTGCAACGCCCTCTTCGGGACGGAAAATCACTCGATGGCCTTTGCGGGGACGGCCGGTCATGACGCACTCACCGTCGGAACGAGCGCAAGCAACTCTTCGACGGCGGCGTCGACGGTGTCGGCGCGGGCGGCAATATGATCGAGGTAGATGTACGTGGTCGTCAGGCTGGCGTGCCCGAGAAGGCGTTGAACCTGCTGCAGCGGATCGCCAAGCAGCCGACGGTAGCCATCCATCCCCGATCCCGTCGCCTCAAGCGCCGCATCGCGCAAGCGGTGCTGAATCAGCATCGCGAGCATGTGCACGGCAAATGTATGCCGGAGTTGGTGAGGGCTGACGCGCATCGGAAAACCCGCGGCCTCGCAGCGTTGACACGCTCGCGCGAAAGCGGCTTCCCAAGAGTTAGGCTGCACGACCAGGCCGACCTCTGTCAGCCAGAGCGCGCCGGGCTCCTGGGGTGCGCCGTTGTCGTCGCAAATAACAAGCCTGCCGCGCTCGTCGGGGATAAGCGATTCAATCGGGATCACGCCGCCGTCGCGGAGCGGGAGACCTATCGCGCCAAGCGTCGGCTGGCGGATGAAGATCGGCTGCCTGATCGCGCGCCAGCCCTCTCGGGTCTTGAACTTGGTGACGGCAAGCGTCCGCTCCACAGTGACATAGGCTGCAATTTGTTGAAGTAACCGCCGTGGCAATAGCACACTGCGACCCCTGTCACCCTTGGTCAAGGCTGACGGGAGTTTGAACCAGGCTTGGCCACCGCCGCCGGCGCTATGCGCCAGACCGGCAAACTCCAATGCAAGCAGGAATGACGCCTCTTCGAGCCGTAACCCTGTCATGACGAGCAACTCGGCGAAGAGCGCATTGCGCGCGCCGTTGCGATCTCTGGCGCCACGCCGCTCGGCGCCGTCAGAGGTCAGGCCACGAAGCCCGACATCGCGGAAGACGCGATAGTCTTCGAGGGAAACGAAGCGGACGTCCGAGTGCTTGGCCGCGCGCTCATAGGCGTCGTTGCGAGCGACAACGCGGGCGCGATATGCTGAGTGACCTCGCCGCCAGACATCCCGATGGGTGAATGGACTGGAAGCAACAAGATTTTCCGACTCCGCCCACCTGTAGAGCTTCTCTAAAGCCGCAACGGAGCGGTTCCATGATGCGGCGGAGATCCGTGCGCCAGCATCTTCGCGCCGACGCGCGCGGTGAAAGGCCGCAACATCCGAACGCGCAGCGTTCCAGACCGACTTGCCACACGCCTCCTCCAGAAACCTAATCCAGAGCATGACGTCATAGCCGTAGGCGCGTAGCGAATGTGGCGAGCGCACTCCGTTCAGCGGCAAATCCAAGAAAAAACGATCGAGGTCGGCGTTGTAGAGAGAGCCGTCTCTCTCGATCACCGGAACGAATCGATCACGGGCAGCGCCTTCCGCCGACGGCCGCCGCACACTCACCACGATCATCGCTATCTCCATCGCGTCGGGCTGCGGAAACGTGCTCGTCGAAGGCGGGCGGCCGCTGCTCCCCGAAGACTGTGGCCTTCATGGCGGTGCAGACTGTCCAGATAAAGCGATCAGCTCTTCGAACGCGTAGGCGCGATCGGCAAAGCGTTTGCCTTTTTCGCGATTGAGCCGGCTCTCCGCGCCCGAATGGTGCGCCAATTCGTGAAGTATGGTGGAATAAAACGCTTCCTGCGCCGTGCTGGTCTCGGTTCCAAAGAATGCTCTTTCGTCAGGGATGCTGATGCAGTCGGTGAGCCGGTTGTAGCAGGCGCGGGAGCCGCCATATTCGATCCGCGCGCCCGTCGCGGCGATCGCGTGGTCCACGCTGGCGATGCGTTCGAACAGCGGGCGCTCGGGCAAAGTTGGAGCATCCGACTGGTAGCCATCGACCTGAGATGCGTTGAAAACCCAACTGGCCCGCGCAAAGGGGATCGTCTTGCCGCCCTCTACGCCGTCAACACCGGATTCCTCGCGCGCATCTACGGCCAAATTTTTGTAGAAAACGATCGGTGTGCCCTTCTCGCCCTTGCGAACGCAGGCGCCGCGCTCCTGCCATTGCTTGAACGTCGCCCACTTGTGCGACTCGTAGCCCGAGGCTTGCGTCGCAATCCACAAGGACAGAATATTGACGCCTCGATAGGCCCGATCCGTGGTCGCATTGATCGGGGCTCTCGTGCTGGCCGCACGATGCCAGGGTAGCTTGAAATCGCCCGCGCCGGCCTCGATGGCGGAGATAATGCGGTTCGTGATTTCCTGGTGGATGTCGAAACGGTCTTTCATGGCTCTCTCCGTTGCGAGGCGGTCGCCCCGTGAGAGCCCGTGAGCCGGGACGCCGGCGAGCGCACCCAAAGGGCGGCGTCAGCCGAGGGCTTGCCCCTTGCGCTCGTCAGCCGGCGTTTCGGCTAGGGCTTCTCTCGCCGGGGCGCACGCCAACGGGGATGAGCAATTGAGAGACGCGACATATGGAAAGAAACCGTGGGATCGGCTCGATCGCCATGATGGTCGTGGCGATTGCCGCCATGACGCTCGTCCGCACGTTCCGATGGAATGAGCTCGGGTTGCTCGATCGCATAATGATCGTCGTCTTGTGGATCGCGGTCGCGGGCGGCGCGACGGCGATAGGGGTCACGTTCTGGCGGTATGCGAGGCTGCGCGCCAAATTGAGCGGGGCAGGGCGCCGCCAGGTCCGCCGTAAAGAGACCCGGCCGACCTATCGAGGCTTCGCGTCGCGCGCGGACGATGCGGCGGCAGGGGACGGGCCTCCGGGCTTGTAATTCTCGAGAATGATGGCGTTCGGGTCGGGCATGTCGGGATAAGCCCATAGGCCCGATTTCGAACTTTTCGCCTGCATCTGCGCGACGAGATAGGGCGAGTAGACCGGGCGGCCGTCGAGCGTGACCGAGGCGAACGCATATCCAATGGAAATGAGCGCCGTTCCGAGGTCCAAACGCGAACCCTTGTTTCTGCCTTGCTCCATCGTGGCGAAGCAAAAGACGAGCACGGTCCGGCCGTAATCGATAGAGGCCGCCGCGTAGCACATCGGCCGCAGGTCCCGGACGAGGCTGACGAGCATCGCCAAGCTGGCCTCGCCGCAATCGCGCTTCACACTCTTGGCGTTGGTGAAAGAGGTGGCGCGCAAGCATGATTGGACGCCGTAGAGGCGATAGCGTTTGCCTCCAGCAATCCATGTGTCGCCAGTTTCATAGATGGCGTCCTGCGGAATCGGGAACCAGGGCGACGGCTTCGTTTGCGCGAGCGTCGAAGTCGTCGAAAGGGCGGCGAGGAGCGCAATCGCCGGCCGTAGCCGAGCCGTCGTCATTGCAAAGCCACCCCGCCGCTCTGCGCAGGGGCAGGGGGATTTGTGATTGTAAGATCGGCCGGCTTGAAAATGACGGCGCAAGTTCCATCGGTATAGGTTGAACATTGAGAAGCGACGACATTCTGCACCGCCGACGACGTGGGCGCGCCGCACATCGAACCAGCTGAGTTTATCGTATATCCACCAGTGGCCTGAGAAACGGGGAAAGACCCGTTGGGACAGAGAATCGGACTGGTAGCTCCATTCGACGTATTCGCTGCAAGCGGTAATAGTGCTGCGCCCTGATTTGGCTGCTGTTGCTGTGCTTGCCCAATCGCCTGTTGGCAGATTCCGACCGCAACGCGGAGAAATTGCATCCACATCGCTTGCTGCATGATCGGAACACAATAGGGAATCGTCGGCCAATTCGCCTGACTGCAAAGAAGGACTTTGCAGGCGAACGTGGCGTCCTGCGCAGCCCCCGAGGCGGGCGGCAAAACGGCTAAGGCGCTGGAAAACAAGACGGTTGCAAGGCAGCGCCTGTCGATCATCTTTTTCACCCCTTTTGGTTCTTGCGCGGCAAGGCCACATCGGTATATGTCCTACACTATAACGTAGGAGCATGAAACATGCGTCGAAGCCTTTTCGTGCCGGGAGCCGTCCTATGCGCCCTGAGCTCGCCCGCCGTCGCAGAGAGTTCGCCCCAAAGGCCCGCGCCTCGGGTGATCGAGGCGGCCGTCACGCCGGAAGGACGGGTCGTCGCCGTGCAACCCTCCGTGGAGAGGCTGAATGTTCGGACGGGCACGACATCGCGCTCTCCGTGCGGCGCGATCGATATGGACGCCGCAACGGCGCGCGCGCTCGTCGAGAAAATCGCGAAGGAAGAGGCTTTCTATCCAGAATTCGTGTTGGCGGTTGCTCACGGCGAAAGCCGGTTTGATCCGAACGCGCTGTCACCGAAAGGCGCCGTTGGATTGATGCAATTGGAACCGGCCACGGCCGAGCGCTACAAGGTCAATATTTGCGACCCAGCCGACAATGTGCGCGGCGGCGTCAGGTTCTTGCGCGACCTTCATGCGCGTTACCGAAATCCGCTCTTTATCCTCGCCGCATACAACGCCGGCGAAGAAAACTTGCAGCAATATCATGGCGTCCCGCCATATCCGGAAACGGTGCGCTTCGTCGCGACCGTCTTGAACGAATTTTACGATTGGCCTGCGCCCGAACGAAAAACTCGCCAAGGCGCCGCGGCCAGAGGGCGGGCTCCTAAATCCGACCCGACATTGCAAGAGGCCTCATCGTCAGGCGGAGCAGGCGACAACCGCTGGCAATCCGGCTTCGTTTGGAACGTCGAATAAGGACAGGAGAGAGAACGATGTTGAGAACTGTGAAGGGTCGTCTTGTCAGCCGCTCTGCGTTAGCGGCCGTGGTCTCAGCCGGAGTTGCGTCGCCCGCCTTCGCGACCGGTGGGACTCTGACGCCGGTTCAATCCACACTTCAAACGCTCGTCACGACCCTGACCGGTCCCATTGCGACTTCGCTCGCAATCCTCGCGGTGATCGCGCTCGGCTTCTTCGCCTGGTCCGGCCGACTGACCTGGGGCCTCGCAGCCTCCGTCATTTTCGGAATCGTTCTGGTGTTCGGGTCGACGCAAATCGTGAGCTTCTTTCAGTCTGCGGTTGGAGGCTAACGATGGACGCCAATGAGTTGGAGAAGCCGCTCGTCATTCCGCTGGTGAAGGCGCTGACGCGGGCTCCGACGATCGTCGGGGTCCCCTACATGTATTTCATGTTCGAAATGGTGGCGACCTCCGTGATCTTTTTGGCGACGCACAATCTCGTAAATCTCCTCTGGATGATCCCGTTGCATCTCTTCGGCTATGTCATGACGCTGAAAGACGATCGCATCTTCGAAATCCTCTTCGTCAAATCGTCAAAATGCCCGCCGCGCTCGCGGTCGTTCTGGAATTGCGACTCCTACAAGGTCTGAAAAATGCTGCGGGCGCTGCAAGACGAGCTGACGTTTGGGGCCGTGGCGAGGCGGGAATTGCCCGTCGCGACGCATCTGCCCTACACGCGTCACGTCGACGATTGGATCGTCCGAACGAAAACCGGGCTCCTGATGAATTTCATCAAGCTCGACGGATTTTCGTTCCAAACGGCGGATTGGTCCGAGATCAACGTGAGGATGCTCGGGCGGAACGATCTGGTTCGCACCCTCGCCAACAGCCGCTTCGCCATCTATTCCCATATCATCCGCCGCGAGGTCGAGCCGAAGATTCCCTCGACCTTCGACAACGACCTCTGCCGCGAGATCGACGAACGTTACGACGCCAGCCTCTCGAAACGGCGCATGTTCGTCAACGACATCTATCTGACGATCGTCCGCCGGCCGTTGCAAGGTCATGCAGGAACTTTCGAGGTCATGCTGCAAGGGCTACTCGGCAGAAAGAACCAGGCGGGCAGGTCGGCCGACGAAGACGAAGCCTTGATGGAACTGCGGGACGTCACCACGGCGATCACGTCTTCACTCGCCGCCTATCGCCCGCGACATCTCCGAGTGGTCGAGCGTGAGGGCGCGTGGTTTTCAGAGCCCTTGGAATTTCTCGTGCAATTGGTCAATGGCGCCATCCCGCGCCCGATGCATTTGCCCCGGATGCCGCTGGGGGAGGCAATGGCGCTAAAGCGCCTGTCCTTCGGCCGGAACGCTTTGGAAATTCGCGGCGCGTCGAAAAGCGACACCCGCTTCGGCGCGATGATCTCGGTTCGGGAATACCCGTCGCTCACGGGTCCGGGCTTTCTCGACAATCTGCTGACGATCCCGCACGAATTTGTCGTCTCGCAATCCTTCGCCATCATCGATCGTCCGGTGGCGCAATCGCATATCGATCGCGTCGCCAGACAAGTCGATATGTCGTCCGAGGCTGAATCGGTCGTGGCCGAACATCTGGGCGACGCGCGAGACGAACTGCTCGCTTCGGAATCCCTTTACGGCGAACATCACATGACCGTGATGGCCCTGGGCAAGACGCTTGCCGAAGTGGACTCGACGGTCACGGCGGCCGGCGCGGCGCTGACGGATCGCTCGGTCATCTGGGTGCGCGAGGACCTGAACACCGAGCCGGCCTTTTGGGCGCAGCTCCCGGGGAATTTCCCCTATATCGCCCGCAACGCGATCATCAGCTCGCGCAATGTCGCCGGCTTCGTCTCCCTGCACAATTATCCCAGCGGAAAGGCGGCGAACAATCACTGGGGGCCGGCGATCTCGGTTTTCCAGACGGCATCGCAAACGGCGTACTTCTATAATTTCCACGTCCGCGATCTCGGAAACTTCACCGTCGTCGGCCCCTCGGGGTCCGGCAAGACCGTCTGGCTGTCCTTCATCGCCGCCCAGGCGCAACGAATCGAGCCGCGTCCGAAGCTCGTTTTCATCGACAAGGATCGCGGCGCCGAGATTTTCATTCGGGCGCTCGGTGGACAATACGAGACCCTCGATCCGGGAACGCCGACCGGCTTCAATCCCTTGATGCTGCCGGATAGCGGTGAAAACCGCGAGTTCCTGTTTCAGCTCTTCTCGTTCATGTTGAAGCCGGCGCGCGCCGGCGAAATCCTGACGTCCTCCGAAGAACAGGTCATCCGTAACGCGATCAAGACCGTGGTTTCGGGTCCGCCCCGGGGGCGGAACTTGGAAGCCTTCTCGTCGCTGCTGCGCGGACGCATTCAGGCCGGGGAAGGTGATCTGACGTCGCGCCTGGAAAGCTGGATTCGCCCCGATCAAAAGGGGTGGCTGTTCAACAACGCCGAAGATAGGTTCTCGCTTTCGCATATTTTCGGCTTCGACATGACGAAGGTGCTGGACGATCCCGTCATTCGCACGGCGTCGTTGCTCTATATTTTTCACCGGCTGGAAGAGCTGCTCGATGGCACGCCGGTCATGCTGTTCCTGGATGAGGGCTGGCGCCTGCTCGACGATGCCGTGTTTTCCTATTTCATCAAGGACAAGCTCAAAACCATCCGCAAGCAAAATGGCGTCGTGGGCTTCGGCACGCAGAGCGCCGCCGATATCGTTCGCTCGCAGGCCGCCAACACCTTGATCGAACAAACCTCGACGAACGTGTTCTTCCCAAATTCCAAGGCCGACGACGAGAGCTACAAAAAGGCATTCCAACTCTCCGACCGCGAAATCCGTTGGATACGGGAAACCGTGCCGGAGGCGCGCTCCTTTCTGATCAAGCACGGCCAGGACTCGGTGATCGCCAAACTCGATCTTGGCTCCATGCCGGATTTGATCAAGGTCCTCTCGGGGCGCACGGAAACGGTCGCCGAGCTCCATGCCCTCATCGAGAGAGTAGGCGACGATCCGAAGGTTTGGCTGCCGATCTTTACGGGAAGGGCGTCCTCATGAGGTCGATCTGCGGAGCCCTGTTGCTGGCCGTCTGGTGGGGCGGCGCCGCCTGGGCGGATATTCCCGTAAGCGATGATCTGCAGTTGACGCAAAAGACGCAGACCCAGACGACCACGACCAACACTGTTCCGGTCCAGCAGAACAACAATACGGGGCAGGGCGGCATAAATTGCGCGACACATCAGGGTCAAAAGGGAACGACTCAAAACAACACGGCGACACCGAACACGGCGACCGGAAACACCGCGGTTCAACAATATGATCCGCAATCCGCGACGGCCCCCGCCAATCCGACCACCGTGACCGGGGTGGCGACACAAAATTTGGATCAAACGGCGGGTGGAGTGGTCGCGGGCAATGCCGCGACACAAACCACGATCGCGGCGAACGGCCCAACCTATCAAACGGCCTCAACGGGCATCGGTCCGGCGCCGACGTTCATGGCTGGCTATGACCAGAATTCGTCGCTCGGAACGCAAAACGGGCTGAGCTGGAATCAGGTGCTGCAGACCGCGAATCTATTGGTGACCGCCTATAACGCGATCAATGTTTCACGAAACGCTCAACTGAGCCAGGCGGCGCGCGCCATGGCGTTTGTTCCCTGGGCGATCGGCGCTGGCGCCGTTCCCTCGAATGCCGTGTGCGCCGCCGGCTATTCGGGCGCGGGAACCGCGACCAGTCCATGCGTCGCGGCAAACGGCGCGTGCCAGTCCCTCTCGGATGGCGGCTGCTGGCAATACCGGACCTTCGATACCAATGGGAATGTCGTCGTCTATCTCGTCGCCGCGCAGTCGGCGCCGTGATCGCCATCGAACGAAAAGGGGAAAGGTCATGTCGAAACGAATTTTTGGCTTGGTCGCCGGCCTAATTTGGAGCTCAACCGCCTTCGCGCAAGTGCCGGTGATCGACGCCGCGAATCTCACGCAAGCGCAGCAAACGGCGGCGAACACAAAGCAGATTCTAGCGACGGATCAAGCCATCCTGTCGAATGTGCAAAAGACCTTGCAGGCGGTCACCGGCAACCGTTCCTCGTTGGCTCAAGGCTCGCTGGCGCAAATGGCGCTCGGCGGCGGGTTTTCCATGGGCCAGGCGCCGTCTCTGGGTTCGGTGATTTCGGGCGGGCCGCTCTCTTTCGCCGGACTCGGGGGAAATTCGCAAAGCCTCATTTCGACGCTGATCAGCGGGCTCCAACTCGTCAAAAGCTTGAGCGGCCAAACGACGGCCTTGCCTGCCGACACGGCCTATACGAACTCCGCGAACACGACGCAGCTCATCGTCGGCCTGATCAACTCGACACAGGGGACAGTGACGAGCGCCGCCACGGCTTATACCAGCGGCGCGTCGTCGATCGGGAGTTCGCCGGACGTGAAAGGGTCGATCGACCAAAACTCGCAAATTCAGGCGCAGAACGGCCAGTCGATCGTCCAGCTGAACGGCACGGTCAATACGGCGGCCGCCGCCGCCAATCAGGCCAATCTCGATCGCATCGCGCAACTCTCCGCCGCCGCGCGCGCCATGCAATTCAAGCCATTCGGACAATGAGCGCATGAAAATCACCTTCTATGTGGCCTTTGGACTGGCGGGCCTGGCGCTCGGCAGTTGCAGCTACAAGCCGCTCGATGCGCCGTGCTCTTTTGCAGAGGGCGGCGGTCCCACCCAAAGCTCGAAACTCGAGATTGCGCCGGGCGTCGCTCCCTCTCCAGGCGATACCACAATCCAGGCGCTCTCCTACGCGGAGCCAGAATCGACGCCGGCGTTCGGCCCGTTTCGAAGCGTTAGGGCAGGGGACTGCGGGCCCCTGCGCCCAATCAACGCGGGAACCCTGCGATGACCTGCACCGCGACAAGCTATGGAACGGGCCTCATTCCGCAATTGCTCGGCAATGTGGACACGGCCGGATGCAATTACGTTCAGGGCGCCTATCAGGCCTTGTCGTCGGCCGTCACCTCGGGCGGCTCCGGAACTTCGGTCGCCTCGCTGATTTTGATCCTCTACGTGATCTTCTGGGCCTTCGGTGTCTGGTCCGGCACGGCGACGGGTTCGGCGACCGACGCGGCGTTCCGCCTGTTTCGCGCCTTCGTGATCTACACGCTGGCGACGTCCTGGAACGACTTCGTGACCTTCGCCTACACCGCTTTGAACGCCGGCCCCTCGGCGATCGGCAACGCGCTTTTGTCCGCCGGCGGGACCACCACCTATAATTCTCCCAACGCGATCGTCACGGCGCTGGAGAATATCTGGAACCAGATTTCGCAGGCGTATCAGGCCCACGTCGCCTTCAGCCTGTTTTCCCTCGGGGCTTATATCGTCGGCATCGCTTGCGTCGTCATCATCGCTCTCTTCTTGGCCGTCGCGACCTTCACGATCATTCTGTCGAAAGTCTTCCTGTGGCTGCTGCTCGGCATCGCCCCTCTCCTCATTCTGACGCTGCTGTTCAACGCCTCGTCGCGCTTCTTTTCCGGATGGCTCAACAGCGTCGTGCAATATGCCGTGCTGCAAATTCTGGTCTATGCGTTTCTCGCTTTTTATCTGACCGTCACGCAATCGGTCTTCGCCAATCTCTCGACGACGATGAGCAGCGGCAGCGTCGATTGGTCGGCGCTCGCGCCTTTCGTGCTGATTGGCCTGACCGGAACCTTTTTGCTCACTCAGCTGCCGGCCCTCGCGGCTTCGATCTCCGGCGGCATGCCCATGTGGGGGCTCACGGTCGGCGGTCTTTGGCGCGGAATCTTGCGGCCCCCTGGAACGGCGGCGCTCGCGAACGCCCGAATTCCTTTCGTCGGATGGCGCGGCCTCAACAGATCGATCACCGATCGTCAGGCCGCGGCGCGCGTGAAGCGCATCTATGGCGATGCAGGCGCGAGAGCGCTGCAAGACCGACTGATGAAACAATAAATGCGCGTCCCGTTTCAATTCCCTCGCGGCAAGGCCTTCAAAATGACCAACGAAACCGCGGAGCTCGTCCCGCAACCGAAGCTGGATTCCCGCTACTACAGGGAAGGCGCGACTTGGGAAGAAGATCGAACCCGCTGGGAACGATCCAAAATGTCTCTCGCCTGGATCGTCGCGACGGTCATGAGCGTGATCGCGCTTGGCGCGATTTTCGCGCTCGCCAGCATGGTCCCGCTCAAATCCTACGAGCCCTACATGATCGTCGTCGATAAGTCCTCGGGCTTCGTCGAGGTGAAGCGGCCGATGGCGGAAGGCTCGCTAACACAGGACGAGTCGGTGACGATGTTCAACGTGGTGCGCTATGTGAAGGCGCGCGAGACATATGATCCCAAGGCGCTCAAGGATAATTTCGACCTCGCGCAGCTTTTGTCGACCGGCGCGGCGTCGCGTGATCTGACCGAGCTCTTCAGTCCGGGCAACCCGCGCAACCCCGTCAAGGAATTTGGCGCAACTTCGGAAATCTCGGTCAACGTAAAATCGGTGACCTTCCCGAATCAGCGCACGGCGCTCGTCCGCTTCTCGACGGAAGAAAAGTCCGCGTCCAACGTCGTGCATCACGATTGGGTGTCGCTGGTGCGCTTCCGTTATTCGGGCGTCCCGATGGCCAACCAGATGCGCTTCGACAATCCGCTCGGATTTCAGGCGACCGAATATCGGCGCGATCAGGAAACGGCGCCCTCGCCCAATAGCGGCGCCGCGCAAACGGGAGCGCGGACGAAATGACTCACTTCGACAAACTCCCGGCGTTCGTGGCGGTCGTTCTTGCGTTCAGCAATCCGCCGGCGGCCTCTTGTGAAGAAGCGCCGCGCTCGGGCCGATACGATGTTCGCGTGCGCGAACTTCCCTACCGCCCGGATGAAGTGGTTTCGGTGAACGGCTCCTATGGCGTCTCGACGGCGATCGTTCTTGGCGACGATGAAAAGATCGAGACGCTGGCGCTGGGCGACTCGGTGGCTTGGAAGGTCGAGCCGAACAAGCGCGGAAACATCATTTTTGTGAAGCCCGTCGAGAAGGACGCCTTCTCAAATCTGAATGTAGTGACGTCAAAGCGGTTCTACAGCTTCATTCTGCGCTCGGGATTTCGCGCGCCGGCGCAACAGGTGTTCAAAATCCGCTTCCGCTTTCCAGACGACGAAGCGGATGGAAAACTCATTTCGCTGGCCAAGGAGCGGGCGGCCTATCCGAACACCAAAGGCTTCAAGGTCGCGAACGCCAACAATGATTATGCCTACAAAGGCTCGTCTCTGAGCAAGCCGATCGCGGTATTTGATGACGGCGTAAAAACTTGGTTCCGCTTCGGGCCTGATCAGGAGACGCCGGCAATGTTCGCGGTCGATCGCGACCGGCAGGAGAGCCTCGTCAATTTTCACAAAGAGGGGCCTTACCTCGTCGTCGACAAGGTGAATTTCCAGTGGACGCTTCGGAACGGCCAGGAGGTGACCTGCGTGTTCAATCGCCGTCTCAACAATCTGCATGAGCCCAATGGTCTCGAGCCCTATGCGCCGCAACACGCGGCCTCGATGTTTCCCTTCTGAGAGTGCACCGCTATGCCGACACCTGACGAATATCGCTCCCTCGACCTGGAAGGCGCCGCGCAAAGCGGGGTGGCGCGCTCATCGAATGCGCTCGGCAATACGGTGGTCGTCGGGATTCCGCTTGTGGCGCTCGCCTTCGTGGGATGGCTGCTGTACTCGTGGCAGCACAAAGACGCCAAGCTGATGACGGTCGCCGACAAGGAAGAATTCAACACCCAGCAATATCCGGGCCCCGGGTTACCGGCCGAGAGGCTCAACCTCGATCTCGGGCGGATGACGGTTCCGCCGCCGCCCCCGCCGCCCGCCGAGCCGCAGGTGCCCCCGCCGCCAGTCGCGCCGCCGACGGCTTTGGCGGCGCCGCCCTTTCCCGACGCCGCGACCCAAAGGAACGATGACGACGAGAAGCGGCGGCTGGCCGAAGAGGAACGCAAGAAGTGGGAGCGCCTTCGGGCGGGCCAGCTCATCGCGGACGGCGGATCCACCCTGGCGCCGGGCGGCGCCAATGCCGCGGTGAACGGGAGCGGCGCAACGCCGGCCGCCGAGGAGGACGGCAATCGTCGCTTTCTTGCGACGGCCGGCTCGGCCGGACTCGAAAAATCCGTCGCCACCAAGAACGATCGCATCGACGCGCTCGTCGCGCAGGGAACATTGATCCGTGCGGACCTCTTGACCGCCATTCAAAGCGACCTGCCGGGGAATGTCAGCGCCATTGTGCGCGAGGACGTGTGGTCGTTCGACGGTCGCCGCGTTTTGATCCCCGCCGGAACCAAGCTGATCGGCGATTATCGCTCCGGCATTACCCGTGGGCAAACCAGAATCTTCGTCGTATGGACAAGGTTGCTCCGGGAAGACGGCGTGTCGGTGCAACTCGGCTCGATCGGCACGGACGATCTCGGCAGGGCAGGGCAGGCCGGCTTCGTCGACCAGCATTATGTCGAGCGCTTCGGCGCATCGATCCTCCTAAGCGTCGTCGGCGGCGCTTCGCAATTCATTGCGACGCTCGGTCAGCAGAGCCAGCTCAACAATCAACAGAACACGGCGCAATCCTACACCGATCCGGTGACCGGGATAACGACGACGATCCAATCGCAGCCGAACCAGAACCTGCTCAACGCGCGGCAGATTGGCTCGCAGCAAATCTCTCAATCCCTAACGAAGCTCGCCGAGGAAGCCCTGAAGGATTCGATCAACATTCCGACGACCATCTACGTCGACCAGGGAACACGCATCGTCGTCTTCGTGAAAAAGGATCTCGATTTTTCGAACTTTTACCCCGATCCGGTGAAAGAGGCGCTGCGGGAGCTAAAGCATGAACGCCAGTCCGGGGCGCGTTGAGTCTATCGGCGACGCCGGAACGGTCTTTCTGAGCGAGGCGCTCGGGCCGCTCCGCCAATGGCTCGACAACGACAAGGTCGTCGAAATCATCGCCAATGGGCCGGGCGAACTCTATGTCGAAATCATCGGCGAGTCGTCGATGCAGCGAGTCGAGGCGCGGGAGGTGACGGTCGATTGGCTGCGCCATCTCAGCGAGCGCGTCGCCGGCTTTTCGAACCAAAGCGTCAACGCCGAGCATCCGCTCCTCTCGGCCGCTCTGGCGTCGGGGGAGCGCTTTCAAGGCGTGCTGCCGCCGGCGACGACGAATGGCGGGGCCTTCGCGATTCGAAAGCAAGTCATCAAGGAAATGTCGCTCGACGACTACCGCAAGATGGGCTCCTTCAATCGCGTCAAAGTGTCTACGGGGGAAGAGCTCTCGGACCTCGATCGCGAGCTTTGCGAATTTCTCGACGCCGGAAAAATCGAGGATTTTATCCGCGCCGCGGTGAAGCATCGCTACACCATGCTGCTCTCTGGCGGAACGTCGTCGGGTAAGACGACATTTTTGAACGCGATTTTGAAGGAGGTTCCGCCGGACGAGCGCATCATCACGATCGAAGACACCCGCGAGGTGAAGCCGCTGCAGAAGAACTTCCTGCCGCTGGTCGCCTCCAAAGGCGATCAAGGCCAAGCGCGCGTGACGATCGAGAGCCTTCTGCAAGCCGCGATGCGCTTGCGCCCCGACCGAATATTTCTCGGCGAGATTCGTGGGTCCGAAGCCTATTCCTTCCTGCGCGCCGTCAACACCGGCCATCCCGGCTCCATCACGACCATTCATGCGGACAGCCCCTCGGGGGCGTTCGAGCAAGTCGCGCTCTGCGTCATGCAAGCGGGAGCCGGCCTGCGCAAGGACGAGATCGTCGGCTACGTCAAAACCGTGCTGCCGATCGTCATTCAACAAAGCCGCCTCGGCGGATGGCGCGGCACGAGCGAAATCTATTTTTCGCGCATGGCCGCTTGGAGAGCGGAGAAAAAGGCCAATGAGCCGCGTATGGGCCGATAGGATCGCTCAAGCGCTGTTGGCGCTACTCGCGGCGAGCGTGTTGTGGGTCGTCGTCTACGAGGTCACTGTGGGCGCCCGCTACAGAAAGAACGATCCCACGGAAGGGGCCTCCCGATGGGCGCTGATCCGAGCCCAGTTCGCCGATCGAGATTTCTCGACTTTTGGTTGGAAAAGCGTGCTGCTCGGGCCGCGCCATTTTTGGGTGCGCGTTCAATATCCGACCACGCAAGAGGAGACCTTGAAGCGCGGCGGCTTCGCTCTGGCCTTCGTCGGGGCGGCCGGGCTTGCCTTGGCGATCGCGCTCAAGGTCAACGGTCCCGCCAAGCACAAAGGCGATGCGCAATTCGGTTCGCTGCTCGACGCCGCGAAGAGGCGCCTCACCGGGTGCCGCGGCCTCATTCTCGGAAGGATGAACGGGACCGTCATTCGCAACGCGGACCCGGCGCACATCCTGATGGTCGCGCCGAGCCGGTCGGGCAAGGGCTCCGGCTTCATCGTGCCGAACGGCTATGACCACGATGGTTCATTCGTCTTTTGGGACACCAAGCGCGAGAACTTCGATATCCTGTCTCGCTACCTACGCGACAAGGGCGTCAAGGTGTTTCTGTTTCGGCCGGGCGGCGCCCAGTCGCATCGATATAATCCGCTGGATTTCGTTCGGCGCGACGAAAACATGCCGACCGATTGCGCCGTGGTGGCGTCTTTCCTCGTTCCCGAGCGCGCCGACGACACCTGGTCGGGCGCCGCGCGCATGTTGCTGGCGACCCTGATTGGCTATGTGCTGGCCTCTCGCAACTGCGAGGGCTCGCGTCACTTGCGCGGCGTCGCGAGAATGACGGTGACGGGCAAAGACATCTCCGTCGTCCTGAAGACGCTGGTGCGGACTGAAGGGCAATTGCTGCCGCGATGGATCGTCGACGGCTTCAACCAATATGTGGCCTTGGAGCCGGAAACCCGAAACAGCGCGGTGTTCAACGTCAACATGGCGATGAACCCCTGGAACAATCCTCTGATTTCCTCGGCGACGGAAACCTCGGACTTTGATCTGAGGGAGTTTCGGCGCGACCGCATGGCGGTTTTTGTCGCCTGCAGCATCCCCGAGCTCGTCCAGTTTCGTCCGATCATCCGGATATTTTTCCAGCAAGTCCACGATCTCCTGATGGACAAGCGGCCTGGCCCGGACGAGCGTTACGAAGTGCTGATCGCCTTGGACGAGTTTTACCACTTGGGACCGATGCACTCGCTGCTGACGAAAATCACGATTTCGGCGGGCTATAAATTCCGAATGGCGATCATGATTCAGAACATGGCGCAGCTTGACGAGCTCTACGGCAAGGCGCTCCGTCAGTCGACGCTAGCCGGATCGCAAGTGAAGCTATTCCTCGCGATCGACGATCTGGAAACGGCGAATTATCTGTCGGAGATGCTCGGCGATACGACGGTGAAGGTGACGACGCCGATCGGGCGCGCCGGCGGCGGAATCTTCGCGCCGGCTGGCGAGAACGTCCACTATGAAGCGAAGGCGCTGCGGAGCGCGCGAGAACTGCGAGAAATGCCTGAGCGTGAGGCGATTTTGATCGTTCGCAGCGCCCGCCCGTTTTTGCTGCGCGTGTTCCGGCATTATGAAGACAGCCCGTTCAAGCAAATCTACGCCCGCTATGGCGAGATTCCCGTGACCGTCCCGGCTTTGAGAAAATGGGAAGATCGCGACATGGGCGTGACCCTACAAGGCTCGGGGAGCTTGGACGCCTCGGCCAAGTCGATCGAAGAAAGGGAACCCCGGTCACAGGGGGGCGAGACGCCGCTGCGGGCAGCCGTCGAGGCGGAGCAGATTGCGCCTGCGCGTGTCGAAGAGAAGAAGCCGTTCGCGACGCCCGTGCTCACGAGCGTCGAAATGATGCAGATTGACGATGGCAAAAACTTCAAAGCGTTTTTGGAGGGCGAAAAACGGAAGGCCAATGATCCGGCGACTCTGGCCAAGTTCGACAGACTGATTGCTGAGATAGACGAGGTTGGGTCTACGATTACCGGGCTTCCCGGGATCATTTCCGCCGAGTGAGCGATGCGTGCGCAGCGGGCGTAGATCAATGGCCCCATCGGTCACTGGCGCCGTCGTTGCTCTCGGGTGATGGTCGGATCTAACGCTTGCAGGAACTGCGAGCGGTTGGCCGAGGAAAGTGGCGGTGGGCCTCAGGTGATTTCGCCCGTCGAACGGATATGCTGTCAACGATGACTTGAACTGATCACCGGCCTGTTCGATGGTAGCGGTGAGTTGCTGGGATGTCTCAACGCCGTTGGCTCCGACATCGACGTAGCGCCCTCCCAGCGCGATTCCGATTTGCATTGGGTTGATCCATGACCGCGCTCGTCGTCTTCGATATCGAGGCTGTTCCCGACTTAGAGGCGGCCCGCCGCCTGCTCGGACAGCCCGACCATACGCCCGACGCCGACATACGGCGGATGTTGGGAGAGCGTTACTCGCGCGATGGAGCGGATCCCGCGACAGCGTTCCTCAAGGTTCCAATCTACCGGATCGTCTCCATCGCCGCCCTCTATGCCAAACGAGAGGATGGCGGCGGTCCTTGGACGGTGACCCAAATCGGCAGCCGTTCGGTCGGCGAGAAAGCCGAAGCGGAACTGCTGCTCGGCTTCGTCAAAAGCCTTCCGGTCGATGGTCGGGGCACGGGCCCAGTCTTGGTGACCTTTGGCGGCAATGGCTTCGACTTACCGCTGCTGCGCTATCGGGCCTTCGCCCTCGGCGTTCCCATACCGGGCCTTCACGCCGGCGGTCACCGCAACTATTGGCACCGCTTCGGCTCGGACCACATCGATCTCTGCGACGTGCTGTCCGGCTACGGCGGCTCAAGCAAGCCGAGCCTCGCCGAGATGGCGGCGTTGGCCAACATTCCGGTGAAGATCGGCGGCGTCGATGGCAGTCAGGTCGAGGCTTACGTCGAAGCGGGCCGGCTCACCGAAGTGACGGATTACTGCCTGACCGATGTCCTTGCGACTTACAGCGTGTTTCTCCGCTACGAAATGGTGCGCGGCGAGTTGAGGCCGGCCCATTTCGACGCCTCCATGGAGAGCCTGCGGGCCATCGTTCAAAGACATTTGGAGCAATGGCCGCTGATATCTGCGTTCCTATAGCGCCGGAGCGTAACGCGGCCGAACGGTCGCGAAAAACCGACACACTGGGGACCGGAAGCGCGCGAGCAACGCGGGGACGGACCGAGAAAGAACCGCGAATGACGGATGCCGCCCATATCCAGCGAGGGTCGGGGAGGAGCTTCAATTAAGCCCGGGAAACAGTCGCGACGTTCACGTCACGAGCGTTTCGTTCCAGTGGGTCCGCTGAACCCCAACTTGCCGCCGCGAACAGCGCATTCTCGCGCGGCAGTGACGCCATGAGCCGACATTTCCTGCCCAGCTACGCGCGTCGACGTTTCGCCGGAGTGGCGGGAAAGGGGCGATAATATCCCACCGAAAGAGAAAAAGCCCGACCAGAAGGGCCGGGCTTCTCCGAGATCAGTTTTGCCGCAGAGCCATCGACCGAAACAGATCAGTATTTGGCGAGAACCGGCGCCGGAGCGGCCCAGTTGAAGTGGTAGTTCACGCCGGCGCGGACGATGTGGCCGTCGAAGCGGGCATGCGATTGCTGGCCGATCAGGCCGAACACCGGGCTCCCCAGTCCAATAGCCGGGTTCTCGGCCACCGCCGAGAACGAGGCGTTGTTGGTCACCGTGCCCAGATCGTAATAGAGATATTCGACCTTGGCGCTCCAGTTCGGCATGAACATCCATTCGAGGCCGCCGCCGACCGTCCAGCCGACGCGAGTGTCCGAATAGGCCGAACCGCCGATCACCGGAATGGCGAGCGGACTGAGAAGCCCACCCAAATTATTATCGGTGGCGAAGGAGGCGGTGTTCAGATTTGCGCCGCCATAAGCGAGACCGCCGGTGGCGTACGCGAGCAGCGTCGGGGTGAACAGATAGCCGAGGCGACCGCGCACCGTGCCGAGGTAATCGAGGCTCCTGGAGGCAGTAGAGACCCCAAACGCCGAGCCGCCGCCGTTGAACAACGCGCCGGTCGCGACGTTCCCGCGGCTGCTCGAGCCCGCGACGCCCTGGATGTCGGCTTCGAGACCGGCGACGAAGGCGCTATAGAACTGGTAGTTGTAACCGACCTGGCCGCCGCCGATGAAGCCGGCGTTCGAGACCGGAATGACGGTGTTGGTGGTGGCGCCATAGGCGTTGGTGACGGAGCTAAAAAAGGGGCCGAAGAAGGGGTTCGCAAAGATCGTGCCGCCGGTCGTGGTGACGGTGTTGCTGCCGCCGAAGGTTCCGCCGGCGTTCAGGCCACCGTAGAAGCCGGTCCACAGTGGCGGCGGCGGCGGGGGAACATAGACCGGCGCTTCCTTGCGCGAGGGAAGATCGGCCGCGAAGGCCGACGCGGTCAGTGCCAAGCTGAGCGCGGTCGCCGAAATAAGAGATTTCATCATCGTA
>Ga0302140_10002437_pt1 | contig 24136 bp, 25 predicted proteins | sample I_Bog_E1_1_FD_202095 | JGI IMG/M metagenome (GOLD analysis project Ga0302140, IMG submission 202095) | Peat permafrost microbial communities from Stordalen Mire near Abisko, Sweden - I_Bog_E1_1 | ecosystem: Environmental > Terrestrial > Soil > Wetlands > Peat | place: Sweden: Abisko, Stordalen... | reverse complement strand
TTTAAAAGTTGGTATTTGCAATACTATCATGCATATTTTTTATGTTTTTTGCAAGTAACTATATGGAAAATTTTCAATTTATTTTAAAATCAGGTGTCCCCTTAATTAAGTCTTGAAACACTAGTTACTGTTCATACTTATTAAACGTTATGAAAGAACTGAACGCATGAAAATTAGAAACAGCTAAATATTATGAATTCTAAAGCCAGTAGTGAATCTGAAATCTGGCTTTAGTTAAATTCACATTATGCTCCCAATTCTCACATTTATATTTCAATTCTCGTTTCTTAATATCAATACAATCCTAACAGTTCTCTGTCATTTTTGTTTGCAAATAGTAATGTTGTTTAGATAGCGTATTTATCAAAATATTCTGAAATAGTTTTCATACTGTCTACGATATTAATATTCTCTGAACACTGCTTTTCACATTCGTGACATCCAATACAGTCAGCTGCTCCTCCACAATGCCGAATCAGATTTTTATAATAACATAATTCAGAATTTAAAGTTATATCACGTTCCTGCATAGTCTCGTTATAATAAGCAATACAATTGGAAATGGGAATCTTCTTTGGACATACAAAATTACATTTTTCACAATATTTACAAGGAATTACTAAATTAGAATCCATGATCTCAACTACCTCTTTTAACAGATCTAATTCTTCTACACTGAGTGGCTCAAATTTCTCCATATAGCTGGTATTATCCATAACTTGTTGCATATCAGACATACCACTAAGAACAGAAATAACACCGTCAAAACTAGCAGCGAAACGAATTGCCCAAGATGCAATCGACATTTTAGGATTGTAGTTCTTCAGAAGCTGTTCTGCTTTTTTAGGTAATTCAGCAAGAGTGCCTCCCTTGACAGGCTCCATAATAACTACTTTCTTTCCATGCTTCCTAATTACATCATAACATGCTTTCGATTCAATAGACTTGCTGGTCAAATCATGATAATTTAATACTATCTGTACAAATTCAACTTCAGGATGCTCTGTTAAAATACGATCCAATACATCAGCGGAATCATGAAAAGAAAATCCCATATGTTTAATATGTCCTTCTTCTTTCATTTTTGAAACATATTCAAAAATACCAAACTTCTCCACTACTTTTTCATATCGTTCTTCATTCAAATTGTGCAACAAATAGTAATCAAAATAATCCACACCACACTGTTCTAACTGTTCCTTAAATAAGCTGTCCACCTGTTCCTGCTGTGTAATAATAAATGTAGGAAGCTTATTTGCCAGCAAAAAAGAATCTCTGGGATGACGTTCTACCAATGCTTTCCTGGTTGCAATGGCACTCTGACCATTATGATATACATAGCTAGTATCAAAATAGGTAAATCCCTTCTTTAAAAATTCATCAACCATGTCGAATAACTTGTTCATGTCGATATTTTCTGCGTTTCCATCTAAAACAGGCAAACGCATGAGTCCAAATCCAAGTTTTTTAATTTCCATAATAAATTCCTCCTTCTAATAGTAACGATAAAACTATGCCCCAAATCACACAAGTACAGTCAAAAAATAATTTCATCTTAGAAAAATCAATTCCTGTCTTATCACATATGGCAAGCATAAGTCCTTCTGGTGCATTGGGTCTATATCCATGGTAATAAATTCAAATTCTCCTCCCACTTCTTATCCCAATGATTTTCTACATTATATTAAATACAAATTGTCCAACATCTGATTATTCATTGTAGCAAAATATATATGCGAACTACATATATATTTTACTGCCCTTTTATTCTGACTTAATGCATATCTTGAACAGCCTTTTTCTTTTCCTTTTTTCGCACTATTTTCAAAACATAATACGTTCCAAAGATATAGGTTCCAACAATAGACAGGTAATCAAAAAAAAGTTTTCTTACTGATTCATCAGAATTCAAAATATCAAATGTAGAATATAAAATTAACTTAGAACCTACATTTTTGTCGAATGAAGATTGCACTCCATGGACAACAATTATAACTGCAAAGACTTGCAAAACAATTGTGCGAATTCTACTCTTGCCAGTAATTCCTATCATCTTTCGTACTCCACCCATAACCATTTCCCAGTGCATTCCTACATGTATAGCCATAAGAATCAGTCCCCAGTACGCTGCCAATGTATGAATTTGACGTGCAATTAATCCATTGTTTTGTATATGCATAAATGCAAATATGGTACGAGATATCGGCATAGCACTTATCATCAGTACTAACATCATTACAAGTAGAAGTATATTAACTGCTATATTCAGAATACGACGCACATTCATCTTTCCTCTAAAAATTGTCTTATACCATCGTCTATTTAAAATATTGTGAACAATAAACAATACAAACAAGGAAACTCCAGCTATTTCATGAAATATATTCCCAGTAAAGCGATAAGCCATTTCAGCTAACATAAGTATTGTCATGACAAAGTCAATAATCATCTTAAATAACATATTTCGATTCAAAAGTTTCGCCTCTTTCTACTTTATCATTCCAAGTTTACGCAGCCACTCTTGCACTTCTTTATTCTCATTTTTTACACTTTTCCCTCGTATTTCTAGGCCGTCTAGAATTTTTGACTCTGGGGAAGTCTTTTTGATATCTTCTAAGCTTTTACCAAAAGCACTACCATCGTGTGTGCAAAATGGAATAATTGTTTTTCCTGAAAGTTTATATTCCTCCAAAAAAGTAAACACTGCCATCGGCATAGTTCCCCACCAGTTAGGATAACCAAGGAAAATCACATCATAGGAGTCAATATTCTCAACCTTTGTTGCAAGTTTCGGTCTGTAGTTATCTGCCTGTTCTTTCTTTGCCTGATCCGCGACAGTATTATAATCAGTAGGATATGGATCTGCTGTCTTAATTTCAAAAATATCTCCACCAACACTTTTGTGAATTTGATCTGCGACCATCTTAGTGTTTCCAGAATATGAAAAATATGCTACAAGAATCTTTTTATTTGCAGTATCCAACTGTGGTTTGTTATTATTTTCCTCATTAGATGTACCTGTTTCCTTCTTTGTACTGTTGTTAGTATTGCTGCAAGCAGCTAAAGTAAAAGCCATCATCATTGTAAGAGTTAATGCTAATAATTTCTTCATAATTTTTTCTTCCTATTTTTTATATAAAATGTGTAAAGTAAGCTTTGCTAATCATATAAAATGAAATTATAATATTACTAAAAACAAAGCCTAAAAACTAGGTAAATCCTGCTTTTAGCCTTTAATATACTTTTTATTTATTAGCGAATAAAGTTAGTATAAACCCCTTCTTCTCTTTCTGGTAGTGGCACACCTGCAACTTTTCCTGCTTCAATAGATTTTAATAACCATGCCATGTTATTTCCTAGTGTACGCATAATTTGCATTCCTTCTAAGTCTCGTCTTACATCTTCTGGGGTATATCCATGAACCATATTCCAATATTGTGATGATACAATTGGCATATTACTCATAGTAAAATACTTGTTTATTTGATCAAATGTAGCTGTTGTACCAGCACGCCTAGCGCTTATAACAGCAGCTGCTGGCTTGTTGTTAAATCCCTTACTTGCAATATCAGTAAAGAATACTCTATCCATAAATGAAGTTAAATTACCAGAAGCTGATGCAAAATGTACTGGTGATCCAAAAACAAAAGCATCTGATTCTGCTACCTTATCTAAAAATTCATTAACTGGATCATCCATAAAACATCTACCTTTTGTGTGACAAACACCACAACCTAGACATCCAGAAATTGCTTTTGTACCTATATGAAATATTTCTGTTTCAATTCCTTGTTTTTCTAATGCTCCAGCTACTTCACTTAGAGCAGTATAAATACACCCATTCTTATGAGAACTACCATTAACTAATAATACTTTCATTAATAAAACACTCCTTCTTACTTTTAGTATATAAACAATTGCATTATATTTTTACAAAACGTTTTTAATGCGATAAAATTATCTTAATATATTCGAGTAACTCTAAGTCAAGTATTTTGATTTAATAAAATTTACACTTACAATTTTAAATATTTAAAATTAATTTCATTCATTCTGTTTGCAAAATTTCTTCAAATGCAATAAAATTATCTTAAACCATTAGAGCGACTCTAAGTCAATTGTTTTTTATTTATTTTTTTTAAAAATCTCAGTCATAAGATTTTCAGCTATTTTAGAAAGAACTTCTGATGAAGTTTCTATCTTATGCACTGCTGCTGTTTGATCTTCAACACTTGAAGTAATTGCTTGATATTGACTAGAAACATCTTTACTTATCTCATCAATTTTATCCATATATGAAACTACTTGTTTGCTTCCGTCTGCAATACTTTCTGATGATGCCGCTACTTCCTGTATTTGCTTTGTAATTTCCTGAACTAATTTTGAAATATCTTCAAACACTTGTCCTGCCTTATCTACAACTTCTATACCAATTCTTACTTGAGTTGTTCCCTCATGCATTGCTGAAATAGCATTATCTGTATCATTTTAAATTTGACCTATTAAAGCTGATATTTTATCTGTTGATTCTTTTGAACTTTTGCGCTATTGTTTCTTATATCTATAGCATCATTTTTATTAAAGTACTATTTTATCAATATTCTTTTATATAATGCTTTAAAAAACATACATAATTTTTGATCACTGCATACTTACAAAAATAGGAATATTCTATGGTGTGCTATTCGAAAAATACTAAATTGATTATGTAAAAAAACAGTAGGTAGTTTTGTTTGTCATTCAAAACTATTTACTGTTCTTTATTTTTGTTATATTAGACATGTTTCTTAGATTGAATAAAATATTCATAATAAATTATTTAGCAATAATGTATGATTTACAGTTATCTAATAAATCGACATACTCATTAGTAATAATATCACATTCATTTAAATCACATACTTTACACATAGCAAATTTATTGAATTTAGAGCTATCTACAAGAATATAAGATTTATTAGAATTTCCCTTTACTATTTGTTTTTTATTAGCTTCTGCTAAGTCTGGTGTAGTCATTCCAGATGTAGAATTTATAGAAGTAGTTCCTAAAAATGCTTTATTAAAGTTAAAGTTTTTTAAATTGTTCTCAGTTATTGGTCCAGAAAAAGATCCTAGTTTCCTATTTAATTTACCTCCTACAGATATAATTTCAATATTATTAGATACACTTCTGTATTGTTCAATAATATTTACATTTGATGTTACTATCACTATATTTTTATTTTCTAAAAATTGCATCATATAGGAGCATGATGTTCCTGAATCAATATAAATTACATCTTTATCCTCTATTAAACTAGCTGCATATTTTGCTATTACTTCTTTGTTTTTTATATTTAGATTTTGTTTTACATCTATATCCAAATCATTTTCTTCTTTTATAAGACTATCATTTTGTGCTATTTTTCTGATAACTCCGCCTCTTAGTAATTCAATTTGCTTACTATCTTCTAATACCTTTAAATCTCTTCGCAAAGTAGATTCTGATATCATATCAAACTTTTTTAAGATATCTTCTAGATAAAATATTTTATCTATATCTAAACTAGCTAATATTGCTTCCCTTCTTAAACCTGGTACCATTATTATACTCTCCCTCAATGTCTATTTTAGTTGGCATAGAGGATTGTGCACCTATATTTTGAACTGTTAGTGAACTCACTTTAGTTGCATAGTTACAAGCTTCTTCCAATGTACTTCCTTCAAAAACTTTAGTTGCAAATGCACCTATATAAGAATCACCAGCTCCGGTAGTCTCTATTACATTAACAACTTTAGCATCAATTTTTGTACATTTATTTTTTTCTATTAGTACACTTCCTTTCTTACCTAATGTAACTATACAAATATCTTTGGATAAAGACAATAATTGTTTAGAATTAGTTAATACATCTTCATATGAGACTATTTCTTTATCTAAATAAAAACTAGCTTCAGTCTCATTTACAATTAAGCAATTAACTTTTTTTAGATATTCTAAATTTAATAACTTTGCTGGAGCTGCATTTAATATTATATAACAATTATTTTCTTCTCCTATTTTTATTGCTTCATAAACTACATCAACTGGAACTTCTAATTGCAATATTAATACTTTACAACTTTTGAAAAGTTCTTCATACTTTCTTAGTTCTAAAGGGGTTATATCAAAATTGGCTCCAGTAAAAACAGTTGCTCTAACTTCTCCATCTGGTATGCAATTTACAATACCTACACCTGAATTAAGGTTAGAACGCTTTATATAGTCTGTACATAATCCATATCTATCGAGTTCTTTGATTAGGAAATCACCCATGTTATCATTTCCTACACTACCTAAAAATATAGTTTTATTTCCTAGTTTTGCACATTGGACTGCTTGATTGGCCCCTTTTCCTCCGCCACAAATACTCATTTTATTTGCAAGTACAGTTTCACCTGTAACTGCAAATTTATCTTGATTTAAAATTATATCATAATTAGAGCTTCCTACTACTATTATACTATTTTCCATAATTAATCACCACATATTCATAAATTTTAGTTTTATTTTACTTCTTTCTTGATTTCATTTTACTAGATATAATTTCTTGTATTGTTTCAAAATAGACTGCTATCACTATTATTGCTCCAGTAGCTATATATTGCCAGAATGTATCGACTCCAACAACTACTAATCCTACTTTTAAAGCTGATAATAGTATTGCTCCTAAGATAGTTCCAGGAATACTTCCTTTACCCCCTGCAAGACTAGCTCCACCTATTGCAGTAGCTGCTATTGCATTTAGTTCATAACCTTGTCCAGCTGCAGGCTCTCCTGTCCCTAATCTTGCTAACATTATCATCCCTGCTAAAGCTGCACCAACACCACATATACCATACGCTAGTAATTTAGTTCTATCGACCTTAATACCTGATAACTTTGTAGCTTCTTCATTTCCACCTATACTATACATATATATACCTTGCTTTGTCTTTTTTAATATTATGTGACATATCACTGCAAATACAAATAATATTATTATTGATATTGATACATTTCCTACTATATCACCATTAAGCATAGATCTAAAAGATTTCGGAATATTAAGTACAGGCTGTCCACCTGTTATTGTGTAGGCTAATCCTCTATAAATGCTCATTGTACCTAATGTTGCTATAAAAGGCTGCAATTTCATTTTTGTAATTAATAACCCATTTACTGCACCTAATATAAACCCTATTATAATACCTAAAATTACTGCTACTGCCGGATTGGTTCCATTTACTAAAAATTTACCTATTACAACTAAAACAATAGCTAAAATAGAACCTACAGATAAATCAATTCCAGCTGTTAATATCGCAAATGTCATTCCTATTGCTATTAATCCATTTATAACTGTTTGATCTATTATATCTAGCAAATTATTTCCCTGTATATATTGAGAATTTATTACTGTAAATATGCTAACTATAAATAGTAAAGCTATTACTGTTATTAATTCTCTTCCAAATTTCAATTTAACACTTTTTCTGGTCGTATTATCCATTATTCCAGCTTTAACAAAATTCATTTTACTCAGCCTCCATTGCATACTTCATTATTGTTTCTTCACTTAATTGATTCTGATTTAACTCAGCCATTTTTCTGCCCTCTTTCATTACCATAACCCTATCACATAAACCTATTATTTCTGGTAATTCTGAAGATATTAGTATTATGGATTTTCCACTATGAACTAATTCTTCAATAAGGTCATATATTTCAGCCTTAGCCCCTACATCAACACCTTTCGTAGGTTCATCTAGCACTAATACGTTTGAATCAGTAGTCAGCCATTTTCCTATAATAACCTTTTGTTGATTTCCACCACTTAAACCCTCTGTTAAATAATTAATATCTTTTGGATTTATATTTAATTTCCTCGTATATTCTTCTGCATTTTTTTTAACTTTTCTATAATCTATAAAACCCTTATTTGAGAACTTATCCAAATTACTCAAAGACATATTTTCAAAATTAGTTCTATATTTAACAAAACCTTGAGTTTTTCTTTCTTCTGGAATTAATCCTATACCATTTTTTACAGAATAATATGGATGAGATGTATTTATTTTTTTACCATTTAAAAATACTTCTCCCTTAGTTTTCTTATCTGCTCCAAACATGGCTCTCATAACTTCAGTTCTTTTAGCACCAACCAATCCTGCAAAACCTAGTATTTCTCCTTTTTTAACTTCAAAGCTTATTTCTTCAAATACTCCAATGCTTTCTAGATTTTTTACTTCTAATGTTACTTCTTTTTGAACGCATCTTTCTTTTTTTCTAACGGCATAAGCTGAAACATCTCTTCCAACCATATTTTTTATTAATTCATCTTTTGTTATATCCTTTACATCTACACTTTTAATGTATGTACCATCTCTAAGTATAGTAATTCTATCGCATATTTTAAATAGTTCATCTAATCTATGACTTACATAAAGTATCGTTATTCCTTTTGATTTTAAATCAGCTATTATCTCAAATAGCTTTTGCGTCTCTTTATCTGTTAATGATGATGTAGGCTCATCAAAAGATATCAATTTCGCATTATGATATAGAGCTTTTGCTATTAATACTAATTGCATTTGCCCTGCATTTAAATCTTTAACTAAATCTGTAGCCTTAAAATTACAGCCTAGCTTTTCTATAACTTTGCTTGCATCCAAATTTATCTTTTTATAATCTACAAATAATCCTTTTTTAGGCTCTGAACCTAATGTTATATTTTGAGCAACTGTTAGTTCTGGTATTAAATTAATTTCTTGATGCACCTTTGAAACTCCAAATTTTATTGCATCATGAACATCCTTGAACTTCACTTCATTACCTTCAATTATTAACTCTCCATCATATTCGCTATAAACTCCATGAAGTATATTTAGTAGTGTTGACTTACCTGCACCATTTTCTCCTATTAAAGCATGTATTTCTCCTTTTTTTATATGGAAGTTTATATCTTTAAGAACTGTGTTATCTCCAAATCTCTTTACAATATGATCAAATTTTATAAAATCTACATTTCCCATCTAAGACCCTCCTTTTTACAAAGTGACGTATTTTAAAAATACGCCACTTTTGTTAAGTATTTAATACACTACTTCTATTTATTACTTGATGCTAGACTTTCCCATCCTATAATTTTTTCTGCTGGTGTATCAACATTTGTACTATCTATTAACGCTTGAGGCGTCCATATAACCCTTGGTAATTTTTGTCCACCTAAAACTCTTAATGTTGCTTCAACAGCTATTTGCCCTTTATATAGCGGGAATGAATCTATTGTCGCACCTAACTCACCTTTTCTTATAGAATCGTATGCTTCACCTGTTCCATCTACTCCTACAACTAAAATATGTTTTCCAGAGTCATTTACAGCTTCTTGAACTCCTAATGCCATAGTATCATTATTGCAGAATATAGCTTTTAAGTCGTCATGTTGCTTTATCCATGTTGATGCTAGATCTTTTGCTTTAGATCTATCCCAGTCAGCATTTTGCTTTTCAACTATATCTATACCAGATGCATTATTTTTCATCCATGTTTCGAACCCTTCTGTTCTTTGTCTTGCTGCAAATGCTTTTGGCATACCTACAACTATTGCAACTTTTCCTTTTCCACCTAGTTTATTTGATATCCATTCTGCTGCTAATTCTCCATTCTCTATAGCTTTAGGTCCTACATAATTAGGAGCTTCTGCTATTATTCCATCGTTTACATTAACTACAGGTATATTGGCTTTTAGTGCAGATTCTACCCCTGGAACTAAGTTACCATCAGATATTGGTGATAATAATAAAGCGCTATATTTTTTATTTATCATATCACTTACTATTGATAATTGACCTTGTTCATCATTTTCATTTTCAGCAGCCTTAACATCTATAGATATATCCATACCACTATCTTTAAAATCTTTTACGCCTTTTTCCATTCCCTCTTTTAAAGTTCTCCAATACTCATTTTCAAAAGATTTAGATACAGCACCTAATTTTATAGTTCCATCTATTTTAGGCATAGATCCAAGGCTCTTTCTCATATCCTTATAGTCTACTGCCCCAGGATCAGTATCTGGGTTGAATTCTTGAGCTGTTTGCTGAGTTCCTGTGTCTGCACTTTTACCTTGATTTGAGGATGTACACCCTACCATAAATGTTGCAAGTAATAACCCTGTTGTTATTATACATATTAATTTTTTACACATTTTTTTTCCCCCTTTAGATAATGTATATATAGAATTTGCTAGAAAAACGGTTACTTTCTAACTAATTTTATAACCATAGTTTATTTGTTGTTCTAATGGCTCAACTAGTTGATTTAATACTTTTTAAGACTAAGCACCTAGTTACATTCTTTTGGATAGACTTTTCTATTAATGAGTCAAGTAAATTTAAAATTTATTATATCTATTTTTAGAAAAATAGATTTTCCTAACTTTACTTGACTATTATTAGCTTGTCTTATTTTAAAATATCTAATAATATATCCATAGTAGAAAATCCACTATTTTTTGATACTAATTCGTTTATTTTTTCAATTCCGTAATTATCTATACAATTACATAATTTATCAAACATTTTTATATTATATTTACACTCTTCTACGTCACTTTCTCTTTTTGGGAATGTATCAAAATATGCAACACCATCATAACCATATTTTTTTAGATAATATATAAATTCTAATGTTTGAACTAGAGTTACACTTCCAACCATAAGCCCATCGTCTTGCAGTCCAAATCCATCATTCATATGTATTCCATATAATTTATTTCTCTCTGCAACAAGTGCTAGTCCATATGCTGGATTCTCATTTTTCATTAGCATATGACAATAGTCTAATGTTACTCCTATATTAGCTTTGTTTACTTCAGTTACCATTAATAATGTTGCTGTTGAACTTGGTATCGCTGAAAATACTCTTGGTTCGAAAGGCTTATATTCAACACTAACTTTTATAGATTCTTCAATATCACATATTTCAACTAAACTAGATTTAATCTTTTCCCATACCTTTGCATAATCTTGTTGGAAACAATAATCGAACCCATCATATCCTAACCAAATTGTAACAATTTCCCCATTCATTTTTTTACATCTATCCACGGCTTCGAAGCATAATTGTTTTGCTTTATTTGAAAGTTCCTCATCTGTATTTGCTAATTCTCCATTTATGAATTCATCTCTAAATCTTAAAGCTAATCCATTTAATTTTAAACCTACTTCATCTAACTTATCTTTTATAGCTTCCCATGTAGTATTTTCAAAATGTTCAGGATAATTTAAATCCACATGTGTTATTCCTTCTATTTTAGATATTTTATCTAAAATCTTAAAAATATCTTTCTCATTACGTTTAAATGAATTTATTCTTGTTGCATATTTCATTTTTTCCCCTCCCTATGTTAATTTTCCATTTGTCACATATTTTCATCTTTTTCCACTTAACTTTGTCCTATTGTCATTATATTTCATCTTTTTTCATTTTGCAACCCTTTTCTTTTGTCAAATATAAATTTTTTTATTTGATGATTTTAAATATTGACTTAAAAAAAGCACCTACAGACTAAACACTTTTTTTCAGGTGTACAGTCTATAGGTATCATTTTACAGTTTACCTCATCCTTTTTAAAATTAATCTACACTATTGTTGTCTCTTTTCAATTTCTTTTAACATATTAACACGAATTTCGTGCCTTTCACCCTCATATTTTCCTTCAAGCCAAGCTTCGATAATCATTTTTGCTAACTCAATGCCAACCACACGAGCTCCAAAAGCTAGCATATTAGTATCATTATGTTCTCTTGATAATTTAGCAGAATAGGGTTCACTACAAACAACACAACGAATTCCGTTTACTTTATTAGCTGCAATCGAGATTCCTACACCTGTTCCACAAATAACAATGCCTTTGTCCACCTTTCCATCTACTACTGCATTTGCTACTCTTTCCCCAGAAATAGGGTAATCAAATCGTTCCATGTTGTCAGTACCATAATTTATCACTTCGTATCCTTTTTCCTCCAAAAATGAAGTAAGTAAATTTTTATATTCTACTGCTACATGATCATTTCCAATTCCTATTTTCATATAGTCCTCCAATATTAAGATTAATTATAATAATCTTAATTCTTCAATTATTTCTTTATAACTTTTTTCTTTTCCAAATAAAGCACTTGTCCCTAAGATAAATCCATCTACTCCTAGCATAGTTAATTTTTCAATTATCTCATAGCTACAAGAACCATCAACAATAATCTTATAACCTAGTTTTGTTTTTAATTTAACCAATGCTTTTATTTTCTCAACAGTAAAATCAATAAATTTCTGTCCTGCAAAGCCTGGATTTACAGTCATTACCATAACATAATCACAAAGATTTAGCATTTCTTTTACGCTTTCTATACTTGTATCTGGATTAATTGCAATACCAGCACATTTCCCCTTTTCTTTAATTTGTGCTAATGTTTTAACTACATAACGCTCAGATTCAGGGTGAATGTATATTATATCAGCACCAGCTTCAATAAACCAATCCACTTTGGAACTGGGATTCTCTACCATTAAATGAACATCTATTAGTTTATCTGTATTAGCTCTAATAACTTTAAAATCCATCAATCCCATTGTAATATTTGGAACGAAACTCCCATCCATAATATCGCAATGAAAAATGTCAATACCTGCATCATCTAGTTTTATAACATCTTCTTTAAGTGCTTCATAATTGGCACACATCATACTTGGGCATAATAACTTTTCCATATTCATCATTTTACAATAATTCTAAGCTACATATTTCATTCTTAGCATTCGAATTTCCTCTTGTAACATTAATCTCCTTATCTTTTAGATTGGTAAAAACCACAATGACCGTAATTAATTTATCGCATTGAGAAATATATTCTAAGTTCATATTTGCTAATTTTGTTTGATGAGTCAGCTTTTGACCTTCTTGAACCAGTACTTCAAATCCCTCACCATCCAATTCAACTGTATCTAATCCCATATGAACAAGAACTTCTAATCCATTATTTGTAATAATACAAATAGCATGTTTTGTAGGGAAGATCGAAAGTACTTTTCCTTCTACCGGTGAATAAATTTCACCATCTGCTGGCTCTACTGCAAAGCCATCACCTACTAATTTCTTAGAAAACATTTCATCTTTGATATTTTCCATTAAAATAACATTACCGTTTACAGGTGATGTTATGATTTCCTTTTTTTTCTTAAAAAAATTTAACATAATTTACCTCATTTCTATATAAAATAAATGCATTAAAGGCTATTTTGGTGAAACTATCATCTTCGTTCTAGCTCCATTCCTTCGTCATATTTATTAGATATAATAGTGCATTGATTAATATCAAACAATCTTATCATAAATACCTTATTAAGTTTACTACCTATCACATAGTAAATATACTTCTCTAGATTGTTGCATAACACGTTGTTTCTTATTTGTTTCAATAACTACTAGGGAGTGTACCCCATAGTTACGTAAATGCCGTACAAGTTGTCCCGGAGTCTAAATAAATCATATCTCCATCTTCTATTAAATTAGACCCTAAAACTACAATATTTTCTTCAGCTTTCATATGTATAGTTTTTTTCTTGAAACAAGTAAGTCTGTTTTACTAGAGAATAATTTAGCCACGCCTCTTGTAAGGAGGCAAAATTATTTTATATTGATACCAATCTGAATAATTCAATATCAGAATAAACTTAAGTCTTATTATTTAGCTAACACTATTAATTCACTTATAAATTCTTTTCTTCTCTAGCTACAAAAATATAAGCTAATACTGCAGAAACTATTACTGAAATAATTAATCCAATAATTGCTGCCATAAAATTTCCTCCTACAAAGGCAGGAAGTGTTGTACAACCACCAAACACAAAGGCGCTAGATGATACTTTAAAGAATCCCATAAATGCTCCACCTACTGCTCCTCCAATAATTTGGCTTAAAAATAACATTCTGTTTTTTACTAATGTTCCATATAAGGTTGGTTCAATAATACCAGACAATGCAATTGTAATAATACCTGTTAAATTAAAGTTCTTTCTTTTTTTATCTTTTGATTTTAAGAATACTCCCAATGCTGTACCAATAACTGCAAAGTTACAAGCAAATGTTAAAGGTACAATATAATCATGACCAATAGTAGAAACATTATTGATCATAATTGGATTAACTGCCCAGTGAAGGCCGAATGATACAAGAACACTCCATCCTCCTCCAACAACAATACCAGCAACTAAACCGCTTGATTCAATTAAATTATTAACAATGCTTGCAATAAATTCGCCACCGTATACACCAATTGGTCCAATTGCAATAATAGTAAATGGAATCATTACTGCCAATGAAATTAAAGGTATAAATACAAGTTGCATGCCTGTTGGAATATGCTTTTCCAAAAATTTACCAAGAAATGAATAAATCCAAATTGCAAAAATGATAGGTATTACAGTAGCAGAATAATTCATTAATACAGCTTTTATACCCATAAATGTTGTCGTAGCACCATTTCCTTGCGTGCCCATCAATGCTATTAAATTAGGATGAATTAATGCAGCACCAATAATTGCTGAAATATAAGGACTAACACCAAATCGTTTACCTGACGAAAACGCTAACAGTACAGGTAAAAAGTAAAATACTGACGTAGATGCAACAGTTAATATAGTATAAGTTCCTGTTCCCTCTTTTATGAACCCAACTTGTACTGCTAGCAGAGTTAATCCTCTTAAAATACCTGAGCCAGCTAATACAGGCAATAATGGAGCAAAAATTCCGGATATTGATGAGAAAATACTACTAATTATACCTGCCTTCTCTTGACTTTTTTCTTCAGAATTTGCTGACCTAACTATTCCTGTCAATTTTTCAAATTCAACATAAACTTTATCAACATCTAAACCAATAATAATCTGAAATTGACCAGCTTTTTCAACTACAGAAACCACACCATCAACTTCTTCAACTGCTTTTTTATCCACTTTTGATGAATCCACTAAATTAAGACGTAGCCTAGTTGCACAATGAGAAATATTAGTAAGATTTTCCTTTCCACCTATTAATAAAAAAATATCTTTTGCTGTTTTACTATAATTCATAACTCTCCACTCCTTTTAATTTATTATTGTAGTCGCTTGCGGAATTCCGCAAGCGTTGGTTTATCTAACTTTTTTTAGTTAGATATTTATATTTTCCTCCATTGTGTCAAAATAGTATTGCAAGTACAAAATATAACAAAATGGGGGTAAACATCATGTTTTCTATTAATAAATCTAAACATTTAAATTTATTTGATGAAGTTCTAGAATTAAATTATCTTTCAAATAATGTATATATAAAATCATAAAAAATCGATTACTTCATTGCTAATTTTATAATCAAAGTTTACTTTTTTATAATAGATTAACTGATTGATTTTAATACTGTTAAGCTTAATCTCTCAGCATCCAATTGTATTTTTAGATCCACTAGATGCTGATTTTCTTAATAAATAAAGTAAATTTAAGAATTATCATACATGTTTTTAAAATAACATGCTTTCATAACTTTACAATTAGCTTGTCTTATTTCAAGATATCTAATAATATATCCATAGTAGAAAATCCACTATTTTTTGATATTAATTCGTTTATTTTTTCAATTCCGTAATTATCTATACAATTACATAATTTATCAAACATTTTTATATTATATTTACACTCTTCTACGTCACTTTCTCTTTTTGGGAATGTATCAAAATATACAACACCATCATAACCATATTTTTTTAGATAATATATAAATTCTAATGTTTGAACTAGAGTTACACTTCCAACCATAAGCCCATCGTCTTGCAGTCCAAATCCATCATTCATATGTATTCCATATAATTTATTTCTCTCTGCAACAAGTGCTAGTCCATATGCTGGATTCTCATTTTTCATTAGCATATGACAATAGTCTAATGTTACTCCTATATTAGCTTTGTTTACTTCAGTTACCATTAATAATGTTGCTGTTGAACTTGGTATCGCTGAAAATACTCTTGGTTCGAAAGGCTTATATTCAACACTAACTTTTATAGATTCTTCAATATCACATATTTCAACTAAACTAGATTTAATCTTTTCCCATACCTTTGCATAATCTTGTTGGAAACAATAATCGAACCCATCATATCCTAACCAAATTGTAACAATTTCCCCATTCATTTTTTTACATCTATCCACGGCTTCGAAGCATAATTGTTTTGCTTTATTTGAAAGTTCCTCATCTGTATTTGCTAATTCTCCATTTATGAATTCATCTCTAAATCTTAAAGCTAATCCATTTAATTTTAAACCTACTTCATCTAACTTATCTTTTATAGCTTCCCATGTAGTATTTTCAAAATGTTCAGGATAATTTAAATCCACATGTGTTATTCCTTCTATTTTAGATATTTTATCTAAAATCTTAAAAATATCTTTCTCATTACGTTTAAATGAATTTATTCTTGTTGCATATTTCATTTTTTTCCTCCTATGCTAATTTTCAATTTGTCATATATTTTCATCTTTTTTCATTTTTCTTTGTCTTATTGTCATTGTATTTCATATTTTTTCATTATGCAACCTTTTTTTTGTCAACTATAATTTTTTTTATTTGATGATTTTAAATATTGACTAAAAAAAAACATGCGTTGTATAATAATACAAATGATTAATAGTAACTTTAGTGAAATAAGGAATCTTGATATTTGACGGTGGAGGAAAATAACTAATGGAAAAATGGGACTTATTTGATGAAACAAGACAACCATTAAATAAAATTCACAATAGACAAGATAAAATGATAATTGGAGAATATCATACTGTTGTAGGTATTTGGACTGTTAATAGCGATAATGAAATTTTGCTAACGCTTAGACATCCAGACAAGAAAAAATATCCAAACCTTTGGGAAAATACTGGTGGTTCTGTTTTAGCCGGAGAAACCAGTAAGGCAGGAGCAATTAGAGAATTATTTGAGGAAACAGGAATAATTGCTAATGAAAATGAACTATTCTTTCTTGGTACAAAGAAAGAAGAAAAAGCATTTATTGATACTTACATGCTCAGAAAAAATGTTAAATTATCTGAGTTAACAATGCAAGAATCTGAAACAGTAGACGCGCAATGGGTAACGTTTGACAAATTGGATGAAATGATAAAATTAGGAACTATTGCATTACCAGTTGAAAAAAGATTAGCACCTTTGAGAAAGGTTTTTGAGGATTTTTTATTTGCCAAATGAGAAAAATAGTTAGTTAATTACTTCGTAACTTTTATTTTATAGAACCATAAAACCAACTTATTTTTAACGCAGTGCATTTTCTTAATGATAAGCACTGCGTTTCAATCCATCCCCATTTATTGTTGCCCCTGAAGTAGCAAATAGCCCCTTTGAAATAATCTAATATACATTTCTATTTCTCAAATATCCAAGAGATAAAAATTGTAAGAAAGCTTTAAAGTAGGATAATGGATATAATTTTAATCTAGTGCATGGAATTAAGTCATAATACTAAAAATAGAATATCCACTAAGTATTTATTTAGCAACGATAATAGCTATTTCTCCCTTACCAACTATTGCAATAAGGTCTCCATTTTTAATAAATCCTAAGTTTATAATTTCATTTACAGTATCAAATCTTTTATAGAATTTTTGATTACCATTAGAATCAATTATTATTAAACTTGTAACATTGTTTGGACTTATAAGCTTAGCAGTAGCATTAAAGTCCTTGTCTTCAGAAATATTATATATACCTTGTTTATAAGAATTTGATGTAAAAATTGCTTGTGGTATTTCTGTAAAAGCAATTATGGACATCAAAAAAACTATTAAAAATTTCCTAATTTTCATTATATGCACCTCACTTTATTATATTTTGTTTAGCTTTAACAAAAATATACACTTGAAGTCATATAAAGTGTATTTTTTATCATCTAAATATCCCCTAATTTCCTTTTATAATAATGCTGTACATTATATTTATTATTATAAGTGTAGGTAATATATTTTTGTCGAATAATAAATATATTTTTAAACATAATAAAAGAGAAAGTGTTTGTAAAAGAAAATATGCTTTTAAATATAAATCTTTTAATTAAATCAAAGAGAAGAGCCGAAAAATGATGAAAGAGAAACTGAATGAAGAAATAATGATGGAAAAAAATAAGAAAAGACAAGAAGTTGTTAATGTTATTAATTCTAGGATAACAGGCGTTAAAAATGAACCACATAGATAAATAGAAATGACCTGCAGTAAATTCTGCAGGTCCATTTTTATTTCTCCAAAAGTCTAACTTTAATTTTCTCTAAGACAGCATTTTTCTTTCTAACAATCTTAGAATAAGGCAACTTCTTTTTAGCTGCATAATCAGTTAAGGAAAAATTGTTATAGTAAACCAGGAATATTAATTCAAATTCATCTGGTTCAAGATCTGATATTATTTTTTGGAGTTCAACTATTTTTTCATGCTCTAGATAATCATTCTCTAGGTTCTCATTACTTTCAAGAAGTTCTGTAAAGTCTATAGAGCCTTGACCATCGATAGATGCATTAATACTTAAAGTAAGCTTATGTTTATTGTTAGATCTTGCTGTATACTTCATAGCATTTTTAACAGTAGAATATACGTAACTTGAAAATGAATGTTTACTGGTATCATATTTATCTACTGCGTTAATTAAGGATATATATCCTATTTGTACAAGATCATATTCATCATAATTCTTTATGTTGAAACTTTTTGCAGTTTTGAATATGAAAGGTTTGAATTGGATTAGTAGCTTGGTTAAGCTTTCAGAATCACCCTTTTTAGCTAGTTTAACGTGGCCTTCGATTTCGTCATAATTCATTAATTTACCCCCATTTTTTTTTCAATTAGCAATTTACAATTAACAGTTGATGCCCTTTATGGTACCCTGTGGGCAATTAAGGAACTTTCTCGTTGAGCTTTATCCATAATTGTTAATTGTACCTTGCAAATTTCCATTAAACATATATATGCAAAAGATAAAAACTTTTACATAGGAGGATTAACATACAAAATATAATACTATTATATCATGTTTTGGTAATTGTTAACAACACACAGAATAAATATTCTATAATAAGGCTAAATTTGTAAAATGTTTGTATAATAGTAAAAAATATTGTATTATATAATTAACAAAATAATTCCATATAAAAAACAAGCCCCTATAAGCTTAGCCTTAGAAACTGATGCATATTAGGGTGTTATGTATATATTTTTTTAATGCTTTATCTGATTTTATTATACAATATATGACAAATTAAATCGATGATATTATTATTAAAATATTATTAAGTAAAAAGCTTGTAAGTGTTTGGTAAGTGGGACATTTACAGGCTTTGATTTTTTACAAGGAAACTTAGGGATCACATACGTTTGCTGAGTAAGTTCAAATAACTGTATGTAAAAATCAATTGTAGGGTATAAATGATAGGGGGAGAAAATTTGCTTGGAGCTATTACAAAGCTGACAGATGATTATGAAGAGAATATCGATACTAAATATAAAGAACAAGCAATAAAAAATATATCTATACTACATGAGGGTGATGATGGATATATTGCTGTTGCCGCTAAAAAAGAAAAAGAGTATGTTCAATACCATTATAAGGTAGAAGATTTGCAAGATCATATAGGCAAGGCCATAAGCCTTGATGCCAATATATACCTAACACCAAATTCTTTCTTTATTCCAAAAAGAAAGATTGAAAATATAAGAAAGTTAAAGGCATTATACATAGATATAGATTATTATAACATTGAAAATTTAAAGGGATTTCACCATGAAAGAGTACTTGCAATACTTGAAAACGATTATTTTGGACAGGATGTTCCTGAACCTAGCTTTGCAATATTTACCGGAAGGGGACTAGCTATATATTGGCTTATTGAACCAGTGCCAATAAAAGTACTTCCACTTTGGAATGCTGTGCAAAAACATTTTCTAGACAAGCTTAAACACATGGGTGGGGATTCAAAGAGCATTGATAGTGCTAGAATAATGAGGCTCGCTGGAAGTATAAATGATAAAACTGGAGAGAGAGTTAAACTCTATATGTATGATGAGAATTTAATTTATACATTAAGGGATATACAAAATGATTATCTTCCACATCTCACACCATATGTTAAAAATCCAGCACATAGAGTCAAAGGTAAAAAATCTAAAATAGTAAATTTATATACATTATATTCCCTTCATTATGCAAGGATTAATGATATTTTAAAGTTGCAGGAGATAAGACATGGGTATTGTAGAAATAATGATGGTGTTCTGCAAGAAAAAGGCCAGAGAGAGTTTATGTGTTTTCTATATAGATATTGGTACTGTTGCTATTGCAATGACACTAAGCAAGCACTTCAGAATACCTTAGAGTTTAATCAAGGATTTAAAAAACCATTAACTAATAAGGACGTAGAGAATATTACTGTCCAGGCAGAGAAGGCATATGAGGACTGGTTACTAGATAGTCCAAATGGCATTTATAAACGTGGTGGATATAATTATAAAAATGAAACCTTAATCTCAATTTTAAATATCACAGAAGATGAAATGAAGGTAATGACAACAATTATAGGACCAGATGAAAAAAAGAGAAGAAAGCTCGTTCGTGAAAGAGCTTCAAGAAGAAATGAAGAAGGATTAACCTCAAGACAAGCTGAAAAGCAAGGAAAAATCGAAGAAGTCAAAAGGCTTTTTAAACAAGGATTAAAACAGATAGAAATAGCAGAAAATTTAGATCTTGCAAAGTCAACTGTATCAAAATATAATAAAATAGGCGTAAATCTAGTATCTATTGGGTCTAGTAAAAAAAGTTTCCTGAAATGCGTGCTTATATTAATGGGGCGTAGCCTGTTTCAGTTTCTTTTAGGAGATTTAGGAGATATGATTACCTTATGATTAGTTTACAGGTCTATTGATTTTAAATCAGCCTTTGGCAATACATTTTGAATATATATAATAAAGTAATCCTCATTGCCATAAACATTTATTTATGGCAATGAGGATTTTTGTTTTAAGATATTATGCAACCTTATCATCGCCTTTAGATTGATTTTGAGCTCTTTGCTGATTCATAACAACAGTGCTTAATGTATTAATTGATTGTGATAAAGCATCAATTTTATTTTCAAAGCGAATAAGCAGATATGAAGCAACTGCAATGGGGAAACCTGCATTTGCAATTAGATTAATCCAACCTTCCATAAAAACCTCCTTTCATATGAAATACTTAAATAATAAATATATAAATACATATGCAAGGAGTAAGGATATTTAATAGATTACTTGATATTTATTTATGATTAAACACTGAATCATAGTAAAAGCAGATAGCAGTATCTATAATCTCATTAAGATAAATATTGATATTATTAGATTCACCTTTAAGTTGATTTAATTTCTTTAAAGTAGAAGCTCTAAACTGATAACTTCTTTTAATATCAAACTTTTCATCATTAATAGGTTGAGTAAGTCCACGAATTTTTGAAGCTTGGAAGGAAGCTTTACCAGTAGATAAAAGATTATTTGATTCTTCAAGTGCATTTTTCTTAAGTGAAGATTCTTTTACAATATCAGCAATTTTACTTAATACTTCTGGATTATTGGGGATATCTTCATTATCAAACCTAAAAATAACGCCATCAGATGAGGGAAGTTCATCTGAAAAGCCATCTGAAAAACCATTACTTTCATCTTTGGTATCTGTAATATTTTGTTTGGATTTACCCAAATATTTCACCTTCTTTCACCATAAGCATTAATATGACTATAACTTCTTAAGTGATAATAAAAAGTGATGCTCCAAAAGTAAGACTCTAAATTTCATATTTGGCAAGTAGAACTTTCCCAGTGAGCATCTTGTATTTGGTTAGCAGAACTTATACCTTCAAGGGGCATCTCACAACCTCACAGGTCACAATGTGCAAGGAACCCATGTGAGTCGGATTTCCGTTTCCTTAAGTATATTAGTATTTTTAAATATTGGAAATAATAGGAATAAATATTCTTATCTTCCTGTGACTTCTAAGGTGCATATCTTCTTAAGGTAAAATAAAGTCTAAAAACTCCTGTAAGCTCTTGTATAATCAGCATCAGCGTATATTTCAAATTCATCAAATCGCCTACGGTATAGACCTAAAGCACGTTCTCCATTGCAATTACACCACATTAGAAAATCTTCTTTGATGGTTTTGTCTGTTGCTCCAGCCTTAATATCTTTTAGCAGCGTAGAATTATTAAGAGCAGTCACGCCACAATTATACGCAAATGAAACAAGAGCATCAAATTGGTTTTGTGAGAGTGAAAGTCCAAGAACCATTGTATTAACCAAATGGACAAAGCTACCTAAGTCTTTTTTTAATAGATCTTTGGCTTCATGTTCTGTAATGCTCACGAAATTTTCATCTATCATAATTACATGGCCATATCCAATAGTTTGATTTTGAGAATCTAGTCCACGATATGGTTCTGCATAAAAGCTCTCATAGTCAGCTATAAAATTTATACCTGCAAGTGAGATATCATAATTCGTAGCACAAATACTAGAATTATTTTCAAATAGAACATTGCTTGTTTCAGGTCCGACTATACCATCTACTAAAAGATTGTTTATCTCCTGAAACTCAATTAATGAGCTATAGGTATTAATGCCTGCAATTCCATCAACTATTAAATTATATCCATGATTATTTACAGCTGTTTGAATGTCTTTAATTTCTGATATGAGTTTTGACCAAGTATCATCGCCAACTATTCCATCAGTCGTTAGCCCATAAGAGCTTTGAAATTTCTTTACTGCATTTTCAGTTCCTTCACCAAATATGCAATCAATTATGAGTGGATCATAGCCTAACATCTTTAAATTGTTTTGAATAATCCCAACGTCTGAACTTGTTGAACCATTTTTAAGTAACATATTCATTCCTCCAATTATTATGTTTATCCGATGGCTAATACCCCTGGATAACTAGTTCTAAGTTTCAGATGGAATCACCCCACCTGAAACTTAGAACTTTGCTAATAATATATAAGCAATACTAAAGGATTTTAATGTATTTTATGGAATATGTGTTATAATAATATTAGGGATTAACAACAAAATATATTTGATTACAAAACATAACAATAGGTTATTACAAAAGCTTTCATGTATTAAATACATGGGAGTTTTTGTGCTATATATTACTTGAAAGTTTCAGTAAATTTATAGGTACAAATCAAGCAAAACTACAAGTCTTAGTGTTTTTTTCAAATCCGATGTTAGCTTTATATTGTAACACTAAAAGTAACAAAAATAGTAACCTAAAAAGATACTAAAAGTGTAATAATAAATAGTTACAAAATACGTAACTAAAAAAGTCATAAAATTTGTAACAAAAAAATGTCACAAATTTTATGACTTTAAATAGAAAATTTTTGTATAGATTAAATTGCACCTAGCAGGTGTGGAAATAAACTGTATGATAGAAGTGGCAGAGGTGAATGAAAAATCCTATTCTACAGGAGAGAATTAGCAAAGTATTATGATGTATCAATAACAGCTATAAATAAATGGATAAACCAGGGACGATTTAAAAACATAGAAAGAGCAGAAAAAAATAAACAACTTAGAATATCAGAAAATACATTAAAAGGCTAAAAGCTTATACCATCTAAAGACGGTAGATTTAAACCACGCGAATAGAAATTAAAGTTAAAATATAAGAATTATTTAAAGCCAGAAATTATATCAATTGTTATAATGCAAACAAATGATCAAGTACTCAAGCTTCGCATAGCAAAAACATCTATAAACCCTGTATAAATAGAGGATTCTATAGACTTTAATAATAATAATTTTTAAATTTACGCTGATTTTGCATGCCGCAATCTTTCTGAGAGATATTTAGGTAGTTTTGTAATAAATGTATCAATAAAACTACCTATTTGTTACTCAGTTAAAAATAATAATTCTTCTAAAGTTTCTTGTAAAATAACAAGAATAAGTTTTAAAGCTTCTGAAAATTGTATATCTTGAAGCTCATCAAAGTTAAGGAAAAATAGTTCACCCATGGTGCGT
>Ga0302140_10002432_pt1 | contig 24160 bp, 21 predicted proteins | sample I_Bog_E1_1_FD_202095 | JGI IMG/M metagenome (GOLD analysis project Ga0302140, IMG submission 202095) | Peat permafrost microbial communities from Stordalen Mire near Abisko, Sweden - I_Bog_E1_1 | ecosystem: Environmental > Terrestrial > Soil > Wetlands > Peat | place: Sweden: Abisko, Stordalen... | reverse complement strand
CGCTGCTCGCGGGCGAAGTCTCCTGGGGTGACGCCGAGGACACGCTTGAAGCCTCGCTGGAGGGCGAACTTGCCTAGGCCGGAGGCGGTGGCGAGGTCGTCGAGCTTAGTGCGCTGGCCGGCGTGGGTGGTGAGGAAGGTGGCGGCCTTGGCGATGGCTTCGGCCTGGGGGTCTGGCTTGGGCGCGACGCGTGTGGGCTCGCAGCGCAGGCAAGGACGGAAGCCGGCGGCTTCCGCGAGCGCGGGGGTGGGGAAGAAGCTGACGTTTTTGCGCTCGGGGCGGCGGGAGGGACAGGAGGGTCGGCAGAAGATGCCGGTGGATTTGACGGCGTAGACGAACTGGCCATCGGCTGCGGCGTCGCGCGCGAGGACTTGTTGCCAGGCGCGGCCAGCGAAGACGGACGGGGTTGAGGTGCGGTTGGCCATGGGGTTGATTTCTGCGGTGGTGAAGATTGAGGTCGCCATACCAGTATCGTGCATGCGGGGCGCGGGTGGGCGCACTCCGCAGATTGCGGGGGAAGTCCGGGCGAACGGCAGTCTCAGAGTTGGGTGGCTGACGGCATGGACGACGCAGTTACGGCAACGTCTTTATGGCCTGGGGTAGCTGGTTTCGCGTGGCGGTGGCCCAGTCGTATGGTCGGGAGTTCGTCGGGATGTAGCCCACCTGTTCCCTCATCACCGCAGCGTCTCACGATCGTGGCAGTATACCGTGGGGACGCTAGCGGAGGGACACAGGCGAGGGCGTCATCCATACACCGAGCCTCTGGACGTCAGGCGGCAGCTTTTTCGGCAGGGGTAGCCGGTTCTTCGGAGAGCTCTTCGAGGCTCTTCCCCTTGGTTTCGGGAAGGAGGAAGACCGTAGCGATGAGGCCGCAGAAGCTGACGATGGCGGCGGCTCCTTCAGCGGCGGGGAGGCCGTGCCAGGTCATGAAGAAAGGGAAGGTGAAGACTCCGAAGAAGCCTCCGATTTTGCCCATAGCAGCAGCGATACCATGGCCGGTGGTGCGGACTTTGACGGGGAAGATTTACGAGGGGTAGACGAAGGTAGTGGCGTTGGGGCCGAATTCGGTGAAGAAATAGCTGAGGCCGTAGATGATGAGGAAGGGGTAGACGAGTTTTTCAACGTTGGGGATGAAGGCTAGCAGGCCGAAAGTAATGCCCATCATGGCGAAGCCGAGCACCTGGATGGTCTTACGGCCGAGGCGGTCCATCATGAGAGCGGCGAGGGCGTAGCCGGGGACGGCGAAGGCGGCGAAGATGCCGAGTTCGGTGAGGGTCTTCTGCAGGATGGTGTGGTTGGCGTGCAGGGCTGAGATGACGAGTGGGCTGGAGACAGTGTTGCCGTAGTAGGCGAAGTCCATGAGGAACCAGGCGGCGCTGGCACCGATGAGGCGGGAAAGAATGCGCTTGTCGTCGACCATGCGATGGAAGCCGTCCCAGAAGGAGACGGAGTGCTCGGCTTCGTTGAAATGGTCGGCGCGCTGGAGCTTGCCGGATTCATCTTCTTCCTGAGCGGTGGCTTTGAGGAAGCGCGGCGACTCTTTGAGGTGACGGCGAGACCAGTAGACGGCGAGAGCGGGGAGGGCTCCGAAGGAGACGAGGATGCGCCAGATGATGTCCTGCGGGAGGTGGGTGGAGAGAAGGCCGGCGGCGAGGAGTGGGCCGACGATGAGGCCCGCGGCCTGCATGGCGAAGACGAGCGTGACGAGCATGCCGCGATGAGCCTTGCCGGCGTACTCGCTCATGATGGTGGCGGAGACCGGGTAGTCTCCGCCGATGCCGATGCCGAGGATGAAACGGAAGCCGATGAGCCACCAGATGCCGGGGGAAAAGGCGCAGGCGATAGCTCCTGCGGCAAGGACGAGGACTTCGACTCCGTAGATGCGCTTGCGGCCTACCATGTCGGCGACACGGCCGAAGAGGAGGGCTCCGATGGCGGAGGCGAGAAGCGCGGTGGAGGTGACGAGACCTTCTTCGACCTTGCCGACGTGCCAGAGCGGCTTGAGGAGGGACATGACGACGCCGATGACGAACAGGTCGTATGCGTCGGTGAAGAAACCCATACCGGAGATGAGCATGATCTTCCAGTGCTCTTTGGAGATTCCGGCGTTATCCATCTCGTCGAAGTCAGATTGCTTGGTGTTGATTACCTGGCCCATAGCGGTTCCCTCGCTTTCTACTGGGATGCTTTGGCGGATTTTCTGAGTTATTAAGCGTGTGTGAATTTGATGGGCGGCGTGGTTTGGGTGCGATAATTCTGGGGTTCCGACTTAGGCCCCTTATGTTGCTCCCAGGAGATCTCCCAATGGCTGAGACTGCAGCGGCTGTGCCTGTTCTTACGACTGAGACGAAGTTATGTGCCGATGATGTTGCGGTGGTGGTGTGCCATGGACGGTTGGTAGCGGGGACGGAGGACGGTTTTTACGAGACGGTTCGAGCGCTGATGCCGGCGAACAAGCGGATTGTGCTGGACCTGGCGGACCTGCAGCATACGGATAGTCGCGGGCTGGGGACGCTGGTTCGACTGTATGTAGCGGGGAGATCGAATGGGAGCAGCGTGGAACTGACACATTTGAGCAAGCAGATTCGGCATCTGCTTGGGGTTACGGATCTGTTCAAGGTGTTTACGGTGATTGGGGAGAGCGGCGTCAAGTTTATGTGACGGCTCGGCGATATTGGCTGCGTGTTGACTTAGGCGATACGCGCGGCGATGTACACAGGAATCCCACGGAGGAGATGCCTAGACTCGGCTGTGTTCGAGAGGGAGATCGCCGTGAGGATTGGGATGATGCGTTGGATGGCTGTGCTGGGTTTGGTGATGATGGGGATGTGCGCGAGGGCGCAGGGATGGAAGCCGTCGGCAGGACATAAGCAGATGGCGATTTGGCCGGGAGCGGCTCCTGATGCTCAGGTTGCCGAGGGGCCAGAGACCGTGGTGACTACCGGGCCGAAAGATTTTGTGGCGGGGCGGTCGTGGGCTTCGGTGGAGGATGTTTCGGTGCCGACGATGACGGTGTATTCGCCGAGCGGAAAAAATACTGGCGCCGCGGTGGTTGTGTTTCCGGGTGGTGGGTACGAGGTGCTGGCGATGGATCTTGAGGGACCGAGGTCTGCGATTGGCTGAGGGCGCGGGGTGTTACGTGCGTGTTGCTGAAGTATCGCGTGCCGGGAGAGAAGCCGTATGGGGGGGCGGCGTATCCGAAGTCGGGGCCGTATCCGGAGTCTCCGATCGCGTTGGAGGATGCGCAGCGGACTATGGGGTTGGTGCGGCTGCATGCGAAGGAGTGGGGGATTGATCCGCATAAGGTGGGGGTGATGGGGTTCTCGGCTGGCGGCCATTTGGTGGCGGCGATCAGTAATCACTTTGAGCGGCGGCTGTATCGCAAGGTGGACGCGGCGGATGAGTTGAGTTGCCGGCCGGATTTCGGGGTCGCGGTTTATCCAGGGCATCTGTCGGTGTCGGCTGCGGAGTGGGATGCTTCGCGGGGTGCGAAGAGATTTCCGCTGAAGATTCCTGCGGGAGTGGATAAGGATCTGGCGTTGAATCCGGATTTGAAGGTAACGAAGGAAACGCCGCCGCAGTTTTTGCTGCAGGCTGAGGACGATCACGAGGACAGCGTGAATGATGCCCTGTCGTATTACATTGCGCTGAAGAACGCGGGGGTTCCGACGGAGATGCACTTGTATGCGCAGGGCGGGCACGCGTTCGGTCTGCGGCGCACGAAGGATCCGATTACGGATTGGCCGGAGCTGGTGGACGTTTGGATGAAGACGATTGGGATGGTGCCGTAGGCGGATTAGCGGATGCAGGTGCGGAGATAGGCGTGGACGAGGATGATGAGTTCTTCGCGCATGGAGTCGAGCTGGTGCTCGGGGGATTTGGATTCGAGCAGGCTGCGGGAGAAGCCGTTGAGAGCGGAGACGACGGCGTTCGCGATGACTTCGGGGTCCTTGGTGAGGGGTTCGCGGGCGGTGGCGAAGAGCTTGACGATGGCGTGGCGGGATCGCTGGCTGGCGGCCTTGGCGATGGCGGCACCGTCGATGTCGGAGCTGACGGAGTAGAGGGCGGCGCTGGATTTGACGTCCTGCATCTTGGCGGCGAGGTAGGCGAAGATGAGGGCGGTGCCCATGTCGAGCAGGCTGGCGGAGGCTTGCTGGGCGCAGACGGTTTCGATGGCGGCACGGACCTGGTCCATGTGGCGGCGGAGGGTGGCTTGAAGAAGGGCGCTCTTGTTGGGAAAGTATTGATAGAGGGTTCCGACGGAGACTCCGGCGCGGGCGGCGACCCGTGTGGTGGTGAGGCGCTCTTTGCCGACGGAGGTGAGAACCTGAAGGGTGGCTTGCAGGATGGCCTCGACGGTGGTGTTGGAACGTGCCTGGATGGGCGTTTTGCGGGGCTTTAAGACGGGTGCCAGAGCGGTGGGCAAATGCGAACTCCGAAACTGAAGATAGCTTCATCTAACCACATGTACTCAGGTAGAGTTCAAGGACAGAGTTGACGGAGGATTTATGGAAGAGACGAAGCTGAAGCTTGGGGGGACGTTTACGTTCCCGGGAACCTTGTCGGTGAAGCGGTTGGGATACGGTGCGATGCAGCTGGCTGGATCGGATGGTGAGAAACGAGTGTGGGGACCCCCAAAGGATCGCGCGGGTGCGATTGCTGTTCTGCGTGAGGCGGTTGCGTCGGGCGTGAACCACATCGATACAAGCGACTTTTATGGGCCGCATGTGACGAATCAGATCATCAAGGAGGCGCTGCATCCTTATCCGAAAGATCTGGTCATCGTAACGAAGGTTGGGGCGCGGCGTGGTGAGGATGGGTCGTGGCCTCATGCTCGCTCGCGGAAGGAGATTGTCGATGCGGTGCATGACAATCTCCGGAACCTTGGACTGGAGGCACTAGATGTTGTCAATCTGCGGCTGGGCGGGTTTGCGGCTCCTGAGGATGAACCGTTTGAAGAGCCGCTGAATGCACTTGTCGAGCTGAAAGAGCAAGGGCTGGTGAAGCATATCGGTCTTAGCACTGTGTCTCCACAGCAGGTAACGACAGCGCAAGCGACTACCGAGATTGTCTGCGTTCAGAACTTGTACAACCTTGCGCAGCGGGGAGACGATGAGTTCATCGATGATCTGGCGAAGCAGGGCATTGCGTATGTGCCGTACTTTCCGCTGGGAGGGTTCTCCCCGCTGCAGTCGTCTGAGTTGGATGAGATTGCGGAGCGGCTGCAGGCTACTCCCATGCAAGTGGCGTTGGCGTGGCTGCTGCATCGCTCTCCGAATATTCTGCTGATTCCGGGAACGTCGTCGGTGGGGCATCTGCGCGAGAATCTGGCGGCGGCGGAGCTGGAGTTGAGCGCGGAGACGTTGAAAGAGCTGGATGCGATTGGGGCGGCAGCGAAGTAGGGACATCGGCTTGCAGGCACGGTTCAGGTCTCAGGACTTGTTCCGGGACTGCAGGCCGCATGTGTGGTGAGGGACGTGCAACAACCGGGGGTGGAAAATACAGGGGTCTCTCCACTGCGCATCACAAAGACAAGTGCGTGATGCTCCGGTCGAGATGACGGATTGTCTGGGTGGGGCGCAGGGGGTATGGAAGGGCACAAACGGATAGCAGAAACGTACGGTCGACGGCCTTATGCTTGAGACAGTTCCGGCATCTCATTTTGAGTCTGGAAGAGCTCATGGATACGAGGTGACTTGGTGAGGGTTGAGTCGAGCAGGAATAGTCGGTTGCATTGTTTTCTGGGAGTGTCACGCAAACTATCCGTTCTTGGGATGGCGATGGTTGCGGTTCTGCTGATTGGAACGCTCGGGTTGAGAGGGTTTGCGTCCGCGCAGACGCTGCAGGGCACCGGCGGTGAGGCGAGGAGCAATAACATCCTGGCCCACCTGAACCTTGTCATCCAGTATTACCAGAAGACGAAGGAGCCGATTCAGAAGGCTGGCGAGCCGAACGACGTGGTGTATCGCGACCAGGCAATCGACCTGTCGGCGCAGATTGCGCAGTTTGCATTTCAATCGGCCAAGGCCCAGGCGGGGCTGATGACGGCATCCCAGGATTCCGATGCGCCTACGCAGGGTGCAAGTCAGCAGCAAAGGTTGCAGGCCGCCGAGAAGAATGTTGAATCACAGATTACGGACCTGAATCACCAGATCACCGCGTTGGATCAGCAGATCTCCGTTGCGAACCCAAGGAAGGTGGCGGCGTTGCAGACGCAGAAGAAACAACTGCAAGGCGCTCTTGACCTGGAAGATGCGATGAAGGAGGCTCTGGGAAAGATTGTCAGTATGGGTGCCACGGCAGGAGGGGCAGGACTGGCCGGAGACATTGGGCGACTGCAGAGCTCAGTACCGGACTTGCAGGGCAAGAATAAGATACCTTCCTCTCTGCTGGAGACGATCGATTACGCCCAATCGTCCGGCGTGACGAGCCAGGCTGCGGTTCTGATCGATCTGTTGGGGAGCAGACGTGACCTTAGCCTGCTGTTGAATACAGAGGACAATCTGCACAAGCAGGCGGTTAATTTACGCACTCCTCTTCTGGCGGCGTTGCGAGGCCTGATTCAACAGGGGCAGCAGATTTCGCAACAGGCGGCGACAGTGGGCCAAACTGGAGCTGGGCCGGCGAGCAGCGGAGTGGCTGTTACGCTTCCGGCGAGTGGGCAGCCGACGATCCAAGCGATCACCACCCAGTTCAAGGCTATGTCCGCTGCGGTCGTTCCATTGAGTCAGGAGGTTATCGTGCTGGAGCAAAGCCGGTCGAATCTTCTGGCGTGGCAGACGTCTATAGATCAGGAATACGCCAGCATCCTGCATGCGCTGCTTCTGAGGATTTTCGTCATCCTTATCGCGCTTGGAATTATTGTTGGCGGAGGAGAGATCTGGAGGCACGCGACAACAAAGTACGTTCAGGATATTCGTCGGCGAAGGCAGTTGCTGATTGTGCGGCGAGTGGTGGTGGGCTTCCTGTCGGCGATTGTGATTCTGTTTGGATTTGTCACGCAATTCAACTCCCTGGCTACGTTTGCTGGATTCATTACGGCGGGCATCGCTGTAGGATTGCAGACGATTCTGCTATCGGTCGCGGCTTACTTTTTTATCATTGGACGATATGGGATCAAGGTGGGAGATCGGATTACGATTTCGTCGGTGACGGGAGATGTGATCGACGTGGGGCTGGTGCGGTTTTACATGATGGAGCTCGCGGGTACGGGGTCGGAGTTGAATCCTACAGGGCGTGTGGCGGTGTTCTCAAATGCGGTGTTGTTCCAGGCGGGTACGCCGCTGTACAAGCAGATACCGGGGACTCGTTTTGCGTGGCATGAACTGACCGTGAAGCTGGCGGATGGGACGAACTACAAACTCATTAGTGATGCCGTGATGAAAGAGGTGCAGGCGGTATATGAGGAGCATCGCTCGGAGATAGAGCTACAGCATCGGGAGATTGGAGATCAGATGCAACTTGCCACAAGTCTTCCTTCCGTGGAGTCGCGGATGCAGTTGAACGGAGGTTCATTGCAGTTGTGGGTGCGCTTCCCGGTGAGTATTGAACACGCGGCAGAGATGGATGAGAAGCTTACCGAGGCGCTGCTCGATCTGCTGGGGAAGAATCCGGAGATCAAGAGCGGTGTCGCGGGAACCCCGGTAATTCAGGCGTCTGTACGAGGTTAAAGATTGCGCTTGTGCGGGATGAGGGCCAGGTTGGTCTACACTCGTTAAAACTTCATCTCCGTCCTGTTCAGGAGCAATCGTTATGCGTCTGGCCGCCCTGCTTCTTCTTGCGACTACTTCGGTCGCTGCGTTTGGTGCTTCGTCTGCCGCTGCTCCCGATCCTCGATTGGGAGATTCGTACAAGTTTCATGAGGGTGGGTGGACGTATGTTCACCTCTCAGGGACGCCGGAGGAGATTGGGTTTCAGCATGGATATCTGCTGACGAAGGAGATCGAGGACAACGTCCACGTGTACTCAGTTGAGGGCGTGAATCTGGATAAGCGGCCGTGGGAGTTCTTTCGGCAGGCGGCGAAGAATGTGTTGTGGCCGAAGCTGGAGCCGGAGTACCAGGAAGAGCTGAAGGGGATTGCCGAGGGGTTGAAGGCGCAGGGATCGAAGGTGGATCTGTGGGACGTGGTGGCGATCAATGGCGATGAGGAGCTGACCGGATATTATCTGCCGATGGTGAATGCGAAGGAGGGAAAGCCGAACCCGAAGGCGGCGGTGGCTCCGGGGAAATGTAGCGCGTTCATTGCTACAGGGTCGGCGACGAAGGATGGAAAGATCGTAATTGCGCATAGCAATTGGTCTCCGTATGCGGAGGGCGAGCGGTGGACGGTGGCGTTCGACGTGGTGCCTGCGAAGGGCTATCACTTTGTGATGGACGGCACGCCGGGGGTGATTACGAGCCAGGATGATTTCGGTGTGAACTCGGCGGGGCTGATGATTACCGAGACGACGCTGCCGATGGCGAAGGGTTTTGATGTGAATGGGATTCCGGAGTTTGAGCGGTCGCGGAAGGCGATGCAGTATGCAGGTTCGATTGCGGAGTATGCGGCGATTATGCGCAAGGGAAATAACGGGGGCTATGCGAACTCGTGGCTGGTGGGCGATCGGAAGACGAATGAGATTGGGTATTTGGAGCTTGGGTTGCGGCATACTCCGCTGAGCGTGAAGAAGGATGGATTCTTTGTAAGCGCGAACTTTACGCAAGACCCGATGGTGATTCGCGACGACACGCCGGGATTCAATCCGAACGATCTGCAGAGCTCGATGAACGCTCGGCATATTCGGGCGCTCGCGTTTATGAAGGAGCATTACGGGAAGCTGGATACCACGCTGGCAGAGGCTTATCTGAGCGACCACTTTGATACGTATGACAAGGAGATCGAGCCCGGAATGCGGAGCTTGTGCGGGCACGAGGAGATGTCGAAACGCGGCGAGCCGGTGTGGGGGGATCCACCGTTTGATCCCGGCGGCGCGGTGACGGGCAAGGTGATGGATTCGGTTATGGCGGAGAAGCTTAGTTTTATTGGGAGAGCGGGACATCCTTGCGGCGAGGATTTTCTGGCAGAGCCGTTCTTTGCAGCGCATCCGGAGTTTGCGTGGGAGAAGCCGATTCTGCATGACATGAAGGCTGGGCCCTGGACGAAGATTGTGGCAGGGGCGAAGGAGCCGAGGGTGGTGGCGGAGAGATAGGCGTTGGTGAGTTAAGAACGGGAGACAGCAGGTTCCTCGCTGTGCTCGGAATGACAGTTTCCTTTAGGAAACTGTCTAAGAAAAGCAGAAGCAGGTGCCAATACAGGGGTCTCTCCACTGCGCTCCGCTCCGGTCGAGATGACTGAGTATTGGGGCGGGGCGAATGGATGGCATTGCAAAGAGGAATGCGCCAGCTTGGATGCTGGCGCATTCTTGTTTGTGTTGAGAGCTAGTTGGTTGGAGGTGGGGGTTGTAAGGCGTCGAAGTTGGTGACGAGTGGGACGCGGTTGCCGTGGGCATCAATCTCGAAGGAGTCTACGTAAAAGTGGGTGAGGTCCGCGCGGCCGAAGCTGGTGGTGATGGCTACGTCGGCGGCGTCGCGGCCGGTGGCCATGAGGATACGGCCGATGCGGGGGTAGTTGTGGCGGGCATCCATGTCCCACCAGCGGCCGTCGAGCCAGATCTGGTACCAGGCGCTGAAGTCTCCGGGGCCGGAGTAGGGGACGCGGATGTCGCCGATGTAGCCGGTGACGTAGCGGGCGGGAATCTTCATGCAGCGGGTGAGGGTGACGGCGAGGTGCTGGTAGTCGCGGCAGACGCCGATGCGCTCGGAGAAGACGTCCATGGCGGTCATGGTGGGGCGAGCTTTTTTGTAGTCGAAGGCGACCTTCTCGTGGACCCAGTCGCGGATAGTGGCGGCGAGGGCCCAGCCGCTGCCGAGGTGGCCGAAGAGGTCGTGCGCGATGCTTCCGAAGAGATCGACTTCGCAGTAGCGGCTGGCGAGGAGGAACTGGAGGGTTTCGGAGGGAAGCAGTTCGACCGGGGTTTGCGGAAGATTGAAGCCCTGGAGCTCGGGGAAGCCGTCGACAGTGACGATATTGCGGCCGTGAAGACGTATGTCGCCGGCGGGGGCAAGGAATCGAGAGCAGCAGTTGCCGAATGAGTCGAGGTAGTCGGTGACAGGAATGTCCTGGATGGGCTCTTGATTAGGACCGAGCTGTTCAGCGTGGAAGCGGTCGTCGGCTTCGATTCCGGGGACGGTGGCGAGATGGACGTCATGCTTGGGATGGAGGTGCAGCAGCGCCACGATGGGTGTGGGCTGAAGGAGATGGAACTGAATGTCGTACTCGGATTGGATAAGCAAAGGCGCCTTCGGGGAAAAGAGGTCGGTGGGACAGGTCAACATTCAAGAGACGGGGACTCTAGAGAGACACGCGCTGTACTGGAACTGAGATGCGGTCAATGTGCGGTGGGGCTGCTCTGACTGTACTCTACGTCCGGTTGAGGAAGGAGATCATGTCCGAGGAGATGGGAGGATGGTTGGGGTTGCTACAATCGCGCCAGCGTTTTCTTTGGATTGCAGATGTCTCGCAAGGCTTACTTGTGTTGGAAAGAAGGGTTATGTTGAAGGCGAAGATTGCGGTGGGATTGGTGGTGGTGGGCGTGGCGACGACGGGATTTGCGCAAGCTCGCGCGGGAGTTCGGCATGCGGGAGCGGCGAAGGTGGTAGAACCTGCGGGGCCGACGGTGGTGATCGATACGTCGATGGGAAGGATTACTTGCAAGCTGTATGAGAAACAGGCTCCGGTGACGGTGGCTAATTTTGTGGGGTTGGCGGAGGGGTCGAAGGACTGGAAGGATCCGGCTACGGATCAGATGGTGCATGGGAAAGGGTTCTATGACGGGACGGGATTGGCCGGGATCTCGGATGGGATTCTTGGCGGGGATCGGTTGGGGAGATTGCTTGGGACGGCGGGGACTCCGTTTCCGATGGAGAAGAGTGGGTTGGGATTTGAGCGGGCGGGGCGGTTGGTGATGGCGAAGTACAAGCCGCAGCCGGGCGAGGCGGTGCCGGTCGGGAAGGTTCCGGATCTGGAGAGTAGCTCAGTGTTCTACGTGCTCGAGCATGCGGATAAGGAATACGAGGGGCGTGGGACGGTGTTTGGGCAGTGCGATGATGCCTCGCTGCCGGTGGTGACGGCGATCTCTCATGCGCTGCTGAGCACGGATAATCATCCGTCGGAGGCAATTGCGATTAATCATGTTGCAGTGGTGCGCGAGGGAGAGGCGATGCCCGTGGTGGCGGTGAATGTACCGCTAGCGAAGGTGACTCCGCATCCGGTACCGACGCCGTTCGCGGCGATTCCTAGTCCGGAGCCTACGGGGCCTACTGCGGTCATCGAGACTTCGATGGGGACGCTAACGTGCAGGTTGTTCGACAAGGAGGCCCCGATTGGGGTGGCGAATTTTGTGGGATTGGCTGAGGGGAGCAAGGAGTGGAAGAATCCTTCGACGCACGCTGTGATGCGAGGCAAGAAGTTTTATGACGGGCTAAGTTTTCGGAGGGTGATTCCGGACTTCATGATTCAGAATGCAGACCTGCCGGGAGATCCTTCAGGCGATGGTGACATTGGATTTCACTTTGCGAATGAGATTGTGCCGGGGTTGAACTTCGATCGGCCGGGGCGGCTCGCGTATGCGAATGCAGGGCCGAATACGAATGAGAGCGAGTTCTTTATCACCGAGGTGCCGAATCATCGGCTGGATGGGAACTACACGATCTTTGGGCAGTGCGATGAGGCGAGCGTGAAGTTGGAGGCGGCGATTGCGCGGGTGCCTCGGGATGAGAAGAATCGGCCCCTGAAGGCTGTGGTGATTCGGCGGATTACATTTGAGGGCGGTGGGGAGAGCCGATAGGTCTGATGGAGAATTTCTCGCAGCGCAAGGATTGTGTGAATCCTTTTGGGAAATGTTGCCCTCTGGAGTAGTAGGGAGCAGATCTGACGATGAGTGTAGTGTCTCCGGTGCAGGCCCAACAGGGCGATTGGGTAATTGTGGACGTGCGTTCTGCCAGCGAGCGAGCCGCGGCGTGCGTTGCGGGCTCGATTCATATGCCTCTGGAAGGTGTGGAGTCGGGTGTGTCTCAGCTGCAGAGGCAGGAGCTCCCGATCGCGATGATGTGCAAAGGCGGGACGCGAGCCAGGCTGGCGCAGGAACGGCTGGCGCGGTGCGGCGTAACCGTCAGCGTGATTGATGGAGGCATGGACGCCTGGATACGCGCGGGACTGCCAGTGACGCGTGTGACGCTGTCGAACTGGTCGTTGGAGCGGCAGGTAAGGTTTGTGGCTGGCTTGCTGGTATTGTGTGGCACCGTTGCGACGTTGTTGTGGGGCCGATGGTGGCTGGTGATGACGGGATTTGTGGGAGCGGGCCTGACGTTCGCGGGAGTGACTGATACATGCCTGATGGGTCGTTTGCTTGCGCTTATGCCTTGGAACCGCATACGTTCAACTGCATGAGCGCAGAGGGCGATGAGGAGTTTGAGGGACTTGCGGCAGCGCATCGAGACCAGGTGTATCGGCAGATGCTGCGGTTGTGCGGCAACAAGGAAGATGCGGAGGACGTATTGACGGATGCGCTGCTGGCAGCGTATCGGCGGATGGACACACTCCGGGAGCGCGAGGCGTTTGGCGGGTGGCTGGCGCAGATTGCGAGACGGCTTTGCTTTCATCTTCGATCGCGCGAGCGAATCCGCAAGGAGCTATCGCTGGATGAGCTGGAGGCTCAGGGTTTCGAAGCGGAGACGGACGCTTCACTGGGTCCGGAAGAGAGGCTGCTGGCAGAGGAGCTGCGGTCGGCAGTGCGCGGCGCGATCGGGGCGCTTCCGAAGGAGTTGCGAGCGGTGTACACGATGCGCGACATGGATGAGCGCAGTGGAGATGAGACGGCTGCGGCGCTGGGTATTTCGGCGGCGGCGATGAAGTCCCGGCTGCACCGGGCGCGGGGGCAGGTGCGCGCGAGATTGGATCGGCTGTTTGCGTAGACGCAGGTGTTGGAGAGAAGGAGAGAATGATGAAAGTCGATGTGCAACATATGGGCGACGTGCAGTTTTCGGTGGCCACACGGGGCCATGTGATTTATTCCGACCAGCCGGAGGACAACGGCGGTTACGACGAGGGGATGACCCCTCCGGAGATGTTTCTGGGAGCACTTGGGGCATGCGCGGCATACTACGCCGTGGCATATTTGAAGCGTCATAATCTACCGTCGGAGGGGACCAGGGTTGAGGCGCATGCCGAGAAGCTGAAGAACCCTGCGCGGCTCGGAGAGTTCGTCTTACGAGTGACTGCGCCGGTGGAGCTCAGCAAAGAGCATCGGAACGGCCTGAATGCTAGCGTGGGCAAGTGCATTCTGCATAATACGTTGACCCACCCATCGAATATCAAGACGGAGATCATAGACGGAACTCCGATTGTGGCGGTTGCGTAGGGGGCCTCTGTGGCAAGAACACAAAGGGCAAGCCTGGCGGCTCGCCCTTTGTATTTGGTGTGGTGAGGTTTACTTGGCTGCGAGTTCGGCGGCGGCTCCGGATTTGAGGGCTGCTGCTTTGTCGGTGGCTTCCCAGGTGAAGGCGTCGCCGGTGCGGCCGAAGTGGCCGTAGGCGGCAGTCTGCTTGAAGATGGGGCGACGCAGGTTGAGGCTCTCGATGATGCCCTTGGGGGTGAGCTGGAAGTTCTCGCGAACGAGCTCGATGAGGCGCGGCTCGGAGATGGTGCCCGTGCCGAAGGTGTCGACGCGGATGCTGACCGGCTCGGCTACTCCGATGGCGTAGGCGAGTTGGACCTCGACGCGGTCGGCGAGGCCGGCTGCGACGATGTTCTTGGCAACGTAGCGGGCCATGTAGGCTGCGCTGCGGTCGACCTTGGTGGCGTCCTTTCCGGAGAAGGCACCTCCTCCGTGACGGCCCATGCCGCCGTAGGTGTCCACGATGATCTTACGGCCGGTAAGGCCGGTGTCTCCCATGGGTCCGCCGATGACGAAGCGGCCAGTGGGATTGATGTGGTACTTCGTGTCGGCGTCGAGCAGGTTGGCTGGGATGACGGCCTGGATGACATGCTCGAGGATTTCGGCGCGGAGCTGGTCGTTGGTGAGGGTACTGTTGGGGTCCTTGTCGGAGAATTCGGCGTGCTGGGTGGAGATGACGACGGCGTCGACGCGGATCGGCTTGTGGTTGGAGTCGTACTCTACCGTGACCTGCGACTTGCCATCGGGGCGAAGGTAGGGGAGCTTTCCGTTCTTGCGAACCTCAGAGAGCTTTTGGGCCAGCTTGTGGGCGAGCGAGATGGGCGTGGGCATCAGCTCGGGCGTCTCGTTGGTGGCGTAGCCGAACATCATTCCCTGGTCGCCGGCTCCGCCGGTGTCGACACCTTGCGCGATGTCGGGAGACTGGCGGTTAATGGTGGAGATGACGGCGCAGGTGTTGGAGTCGAAGCCTTTGAGGGCGTCGTCGTACCCGATCTTGTTGACCGTGTCGCGGACCAGGGTCTGGAAGTCGACGTAGGCCTTGGTAGTGATCTCCCCGGCGACGACGACCAGGCCGGTGCAGGTGAGGGTCTCGCAGGCAACGCGGCTGTAGGGGTCGACGGCCAGGCAGGCGTCGAGAATGGCGTCGGAGATCTGGTCGGCGATCTTGTCGGGGTGACCTTCGGTCACGGACTCACTGGTAAAGAGGAAACGATCGGTGTTGGTAGACAAAGCGGGAAGCTCCTTAGATCAGATAGCCGGACGCGCTCAGGTGAAAACAGAGCGCCCGACGACCGGCCCCTCGTGCTGCGAATGGCCACGGGCGTGGCGGCAGCATTGGTCTCCGGTCGTTCCGGTCGATGCGATGTGAATCGCGTCAACAGAACCCTTTTATTCTACCTGCACTTGCCGTGGCAGGGGCGACGAAGGATCAGTGAGCGGCGGGAAACGCGGGGTGAAGCGGGAGGGAAGGGGGATGAGAGGGTATATGCTTTCACTGAAATCCCGGCGTGGCTGTACAAGCGCATCGTCCTGTTTTGAGGAGAGTTCCTTGATGGCGAATATGGCCCGTATTGATATGCGCTGCTGTCAAAAAATGCTGAGGGGATCAAGGCCAGTAGGCATTGCTTTGATCTCGTTTCTTGCGGGGATGCTTTTTCATAGGCATATGACTCGTCCGCAGATAGTTGAAGCCGCCTCTGACCATGTATTCGAGTTGATGTCTATCACACGCTGCCGGGTCAGGTGCCCGCTCTTGAGTCTGTCTTCCGGGATGTTTCGGTATTGCAGGCCAAGCACGGTTTGAAGGTCGTTGGCTATTGGGTGCCAAGCGGGAATGAGCCCGCGTGGGACAACACGTTTGCTTATCTGATTGAACATCCCAGCCGCAAAGCTGCCGAAGCTAATTGGAGCGCATTGCATGCAGATCCGGCATTTCAGCCTTATTTCAAGACTGCAGCACCCTTGATTCAGCATGCGGAGGGTAATTACAAAGTCGACGAAGTGTATATGCGCCCTACGGAATACTCGGCGATGAAGTAGGAATGGAAACTGGACAGGATCCGCCGAATGCGGGTCAGGCAGTCTTGCGGCGGAGGACCTGGGCGGGGAGTCTGGAGCGCAGGGCGAGCAGGACGACGAAGGCGGTGAGAGCCCAGGCGAGGCTTCCGGCGGTGATGATGAGGAGGTCGGCTTTATGGCCGTGCAGATTGGGAAGGGCTCGGGTGACGGCCTGAGCGGAGGCGTAAGCGGCGACGAAGGCTAGGAGGGCGGCGGCGAGGGCTCGGGCCAGCTCGGTGTACTCGAGGTGCAGAAGGCTGACGAGACGCTTGCGGTGGAGGAGGATGGCGAGGGTCGCGGTCTGGATGAAGATGCCGATGTCGGAGGCGATGGCGAGGCCAGTAAGGCCACGGGCGTTGAAGAGAGCCCAGTACATGGGTACGGAGAGGATGGTGATGATCGTTCCGGTGATGGCTGGGGTGCGGGTATCGGAGGCGGCGTAGAAGGCGCGGGCGTAGATTCCCTGCACGGCCCAGATGGCGAGCGTGATGGAGAGGATCTGGAATAGCTGGGTGACGGAGGCGACGTCGGCGCGGTCGAACTTGCCTCCTTTGAAGAGATTGAGCAGCCAGGGGGCGAGGGCGATCATCCAGGCGGAGACGAGCATGCCGACGGCGAAGAGGCGAGAGACGGAGCGGCCGACGGAAGCAGAGAAGTCGAAGCTGCGTTTTTGCTGGAAGAGCGAGGCGAAGAAGGGGAGAGAGGCTGCTCCAGCGGCGGGGCCGATGACGTTGAAGGGGGCGTTGAAGAGGTCTTTGGCGTTGCCGATGAGGGTGATGCCGCCGTTGGCGATGGAGGCGAAGTAGTTGAGGAAGAAGCCGTCGAACATGACGAGCGAGACGCCGATCATGAGGGGCCAGGTGAGACGAAACCACTCCAGAAATGCAGCGTCGCGGAAGCCGAGGATGGGAGTGTAATGCAGGCCAGTGCGGAAGGCTCCGATGGCGTTTAGCAAGAAGGAGCCGCAGATGACTCCAGCGAGGACTCCTATTGCGAGCGAGTAGATGCCGAGCTGGCGGTGCAGGAATACGGCTCCCAGGATGATACCGAGGTTGTAGATGAGCGGGGCGCCGGCCTGATAGAGGAAGATCTTGCGGACCTGTAGGCGCGAGCTCATGCAGGAGCCAATGAAGAAGAAGAGCTGCGCGGGAAGGATGATGCGGGTGAGCGCGGTGCAAAGATGGGAACGGACGGGATCGGTGCGGAAGCCCTTGTTAAAGAGCCAAACGTAGTCGGGGGCGACGATTTCGGCGAGGATAACGCCTGCAGCGAGGACGACGAACATGGTGGTGAGGATGACGGAGAGGGCTCGGTCGGCTCCCTCTTCATCGCCGCGCTCGCGGTAGCGGTTGAGGATAGTGATAAGAGAGATGGCGACGGCTCCTCCGGTGAGGAAGTAGCTGAGGAGGTCGGGGAGTTTGAAGGCAGCGCGGTAGGCGTCCTGTGCGGCCCCTGCGCCAAAGAGGGAGTTGACGTAGCGGATTCGCACGAGCGCGAGCAGGCCGGAGCCGAAGGAGCTCAGCATAAGAAGGATGGTGGCAGAACCGGCGGTGTGGGCCTTGCGCGTTGGCGGCGTGGAGATTGAGGTCATGGATAGCGGCGGTGCAGGATGCGAGATCGGAGATACGATGGCAAGAGCACTGAATCCATCTCCCTTTAGATAAGGTGTCAGGAGACCAGTATTTCATTGAATGGATTGGATGGAGTGCTGTTACTCGGAGGAGAAGAGGTCTCCCTGGTCGAGGAGAGCGTCGGTCTTCGCGTCGGGCCGGGGCTCGAGGGTGAGGCGGGGGCGGAGGGATTTTGGCTTGGCGGCGAGCGTAGCGGGGGCTTGTGCGGCGATCTCTGGATGGTCAGGCGAGGCTGGACGCGAGAGCATTTGGACGAGCGAGCGGAGTTCGGCGCGGAGGGTGGAAAGCTGGTCGCGGCGGTGGGCTTCCTGGCGGATGGACTCGCCTACATCGATTGCGGGTGCGGGCACGGGGGCAGGAGTTGGAGTGGCAGCTAGTTGCGTGGCTTCGGAGGAGTCTTTGGGTTTGGATTCGGTGGAGAATACCTGGCGGGCTCCCGGGATGGTATAGCCCCGGTCATACAGGAGACTCTTGATGCGGAGGGCCATCTCGACGTCGCGCTTACGGTAGAGACGCTGGCCGGTTCCACCTTTATTGGGCTTGAGCTGCGGGAACTCAGTTTCCCAGAAGCGGAGGACGTAGGCGGGCACATCGCAGAGCTTGGCTACATCGCCAATGCGGAAGTAGAGCTTGTCCGGAATGACTGTTGGCCCGGGGGCGACGACCTTGCGAATTGGATGATGTGCGGTCACGTCGGTCTGCAGTACTAACGTATAGGATCGCAGAAAGATTCGGCCAGCGGAAGCAGGGTTCCGAGTATGGTTCCTCGATGATTGCCCGGTGTCCGGTTAGTTAATAGGGGTTCGAGGATTACTTGAAGAGTTGGGTGGGGATGGCGGAAAGCAGAGGATAGAGGATGGACAGTAGACAGTGGGGTTCGAGCCGGAGGTAGAAGGTTGCGGCTTGGTTTACCGGCTGGGCGTGCGATTTCTGGAGGGTGGGCGGGAGGCAAGTTGGTCAAACGCCGCTTTAAGGACTGGTTTGGTATCGTTATGGTCGAAGGCGAACTGGTATTGCTATCGGAGGCAAGCCATGAAACGACGGTGGCTACTGCTCTTTGGGGCATTAAGTCCCATCGCTCTGTTTACGTCTCGCTTTCTTGGCGCGAGGACCGGAAAGACGCCTCCCCCAATCGACTACAGGCAATGGGCCGAGGAATTGAATCAATTAGCCTCGACCATCCAAACACCCGCGGACGCTCGTCGCTTCGTGGACTTCCTAGCCGACCTGTTCTCGGAAGAGACACCTTCGTCCTGGACTTCCAACGCAGTACGGAATCACATCGCTCAAGCGGAGTTTGCCGCAGTGTCAGACCCTCAAAAGACCATCCGCGAATCGCGCCTTGCCGAAGCCTGGAACGCGTATGTCGACACGATAGGAGCGCCGGAAGATCAGAAGGTCACTCCCGCCGAGATTCACAATCTGCGCGACGCCTTCCTCGCCACTGCCCGTGTTGGCTGGAATAGGGGTTCCCGGAACTTCTGGCTTACCCCGTCGATCTACGCCACGCTGCCCGATGGTCAGTTGGCCCCCGGTTGCCGGGCCGTGGAGTCGATTCGCCTGTTGTGGGATCTTGCCAAGAATCCCAACAATATACAGGCAGCCCGCGAACGCGTGAGCGAGGGTCTGCTCGTGTCCGACAGCTACCGCAAAGCATTGCAGTCTTCAGGCTCGACCGCGACAGGGGTCGCCTTGGTATCGGGTGGCGTACGAAGTCTCTATCCCATCGAACTCGCCCAACGAAAGTACATCGCAGTCAACGGTAATAAGGCCTTCAGTCATGCGGTGATGGCGATGCTCGCGAAAACATTGTCGTGAGTTAGATTCCGAGACCCTGAACTCCATTCCCGACACAGACGAAGGCACTACGGTTGTACAAACTCCTGCGAAGTCGCATTTTGGCTAAGTTCGCCGATCTCCCTCCGACTGAATGAACTTTGCCAAGACGCCGTTGTGCGGGAGTGGCGGAACCGCAAGATCGCTTACGAGTAGCTTATTTTCCTGCGCTCATTCGATAGGGAATTTCTTGAGGCTCATAATCTTGTGCGGAGGAACCGACGAACTGGCTCGTCGTAGAGCTTGAGAACCGCCCATGCGAAGGCGACCATAATGCACGTGCCCAGCGCTATGGTAAGCCACAGGCTGGCTGAGGACTTAAGGTGATGGCTGTCAGCGTATCCGCCCCATATCCAGATGACGGTGTAGTGAGTCATGTAGAGCGGGTAGGAGATGTCTCCGGAAACGCGGCAGAGGTTTTCCATCCTCGGCGTGACCACGGAACCAGCGCCCAGGGCGACGAGCAATGGAAAGCCAATGATGATGACCGCGTCTTCGCGTATCCATGCGCCGTCCGCATAGGGCATCACGAACGCAGCCACTAGGAGGGCACTGAGCGAGATGAAACCGAGCGGGGTACGTGGGCGACATTTCATGCGATAGACGAGTAAGCCGGCTGAGAAGGAGAATGCGACGCGTATATCCCCATCCCAGAAGCTGCGCGTGCTCCAACCCCCATAGATGTTCCCGGCGCGATGGCTTGCCCAGCAGAGCAATGTGGCCATGACAAGCGTGAACAGGATCAGCGCATTGCGACGGAGCCTAACGAGCACGACGGCATAAGCAATATTCGCGACGTACTCCCAGAAGAGAGACCAGGCTGGCGCGTTGAGGCCGAAGATGCTGTGGCCCTTGTCGTGAACCGCGCCGAAAGGAATCATCAGGATGGATGCAAGAAAGATGATGGCGATCCTGCCGGGCCTATAAGCCGCGCTTGAACCGAAGGGGTCAAGGTAGAAGGCAATGAGGCCCAGAACTGACCCGAGCACAACCATGGGATGAAGCCGGATGAGTCGCGCCTTGAAGAACTTCACAAGACCTGTCGCTGCGATGCGATCGTCATACGCATAGCCGATGACAAAACCCGAGAGACAGAAGAAGAAATCGACCGCGAGCCAGCCGTGACCGATCCAAAGCTTGCTGTAGTTCCAGATGACCATCTCTGCAAAGTGAAAGGTCACGACACAGAGAGCTGCGACACCACGCAAACCATCAAGCACCACAAAATGCGGCCTCTGTTTTCCAACTACCGATTGATTGGCTGCTTCGATCTTTCCCACGCGTCATATCTTATACAAGAGCTAACGGCACCACTCCTCAATGGAAAACCTTTCGGATAAATGCCCTTTTCTTCGCCTTGGACCGGAACTCCTGCGAAGCCGACCCGTTGAGACCGCCCACGTTTTCGGCAAGTTCGCGCTGGTAGTTTTTTGATGACGCCGTTCTTTGGCACGCCAATTTGCCCAGTACCAATCGTGTTCCTAAAGGCTACGATCGCAAGCGAGTCCAGTGGAGACAAACAGCAGAATTGTAACCATTGCTCTTGCCGGTCAAATCGATCCGTCATGCAACTGCTACTCCGCGCGCAGCGCCTCGACTGGATTTACCGAGGCGGCACGCTGCGCGGGTAGAAAACTTGCAAGCATGGCTGCTGAGCCCAGAGTGAGCGCTACGACCATAAGCGTGCCCAGGTCCCACGGTTGGGTGCCGAAGAGCAACTTGCGCGCCAGTGCAGCGGCTCCAATCGAGCACACCAATCCGACCGCGACGCCAAAGGCGGTCAGCCGTCCAGATTGTCTAAGCACCAGCCGGTAGACGTTCGCACGCTGGGCGCCGAGCGCCATGCGGACGCCGATCTCTCGCGTTCGCTGGCTGACCGAGTAGGCGATCACGCCATACAAGCCGACGACACTGAGCACCAAGGCGAGAGCCGCAAATCCTCCCACCAGCCAGGCCGCCGTGCGGTGCAGGTATGCGGTCGACGATCCGCTGATGCGAAGGGCCATCGTTGTCTCGTCATCGGTGCTGATACCGGGATCGAAGCCACGGATGGCCGATATGAGGGTGGGAAGAATATCGTTTTCGTTGCCCGCTGTACGCACGACCAGGGTCATGTAGGTGTCTGGCGATTGGTTGAACGGCTCATACTCCGCGGGGACGATCGGTTCATCAAGACCTCCCTCGCGCACATCGTTCACCACGCCGACGATCTCGCGAATCGAAGTGGGTGTCAGCGAAGTGTCGCCGAACCGCTGTCCGATTGGATTCTGGCCGGGAAAGTAGGTGCGTGCGAGTGCTTGGTTGATCAAGACTACTTTCGGTTTGGATGCGTCCTCCGCGTCCGTGAAGTACCGTCCGCGCTGCAAGGAGGCACCAATTGTCTGCAGGTAATTTGCGCTCACCTCGCGTTCGTTTACTTCATTGTGCCTCCCATCGTAGGAACGCCCCACGAACCGGATCCAGTCCGTATTGCCGTTACCGCTCAGGACGACAACCGAGCTGGTGCCTGCGGCCTGCACGCCGGGCAGTCTTTGTATCCGATCCAGGATTGCGTGCGCGGCAGCCCGCTGCTGATCTTCCTTGGCATACTGCTTAGGCGGCAGGATGACGTCGACGGTGGCCAGGTGATTGGGCTCGAAACCGAGTTCAACGTGCAGCAGACGATAGAAGCTCTTGCCCAGCAGCCCCGCGCCCACCAGAAGCACGACGGCGATGGCGAGCTCTACGACGACGAGATTCTCGCCAAACCTCCGCCACGTCAAGCCGGATGCGCCGCGGCTGCCTTCCGCCAGGCCATCGCGCAGCCCGCCTCCGCCAAGAGTGAGTTGCAGCAGCGGGGCCAGCGAAAAGAGGGCTGCCGCAAAGGCGCAGACCACCAGTGCGAAGAACAGCGTGTGCAGGTTCATGCCGACGTCGTTCAGGTACGGCATCTGCGCCAGCATGTTTTTGGACAACATCGCCTTCAGCATTTTGGTCGCGACGTATGCGGCCGCGATGCCCAGCAAGCCGCCAACCCCCACTAACAGGAGGCCTTCGGTTATGAACTGGCGAAGCAACCGCCAATACGATGCGCCGAGCGCTCCGCGCAGCGAGACCTCACGACGGCGGCTCTCGGACCGCACCAGCAGAAGGCTCGAAACATTGACACAGGCAATGGCAAGCAGCAGCCCGGCACCCGAAAGCAGCGCCAGCAGGATCGGGCGGATGTCGCCGAGGAAGGCATTGGCGAGCGACATCACCGAAGCGCCTTGTCCACGGTTAGAAGCCGGATATTGGCGTTCGAGGTTCGCCGCGATCGCCTTGAACTCGGCTTGCGCCTGTTGGATCGTGACCCCAGGCTTGAGGCGGCCAACGCCTACGAGGTTGTGGCAGCTCCGCCGCATTAAGCACGCGGAGGCAGCTGTGGCGACGAGCGGGGTGAAGAACTCGGCGTTACCGCGCGGAGCGAAGTGGAACTCCTTGGGCAGCACGCCGATGATGGTAGTTGGCTCGCCGCTCAGGTCGACCGTCTGGCCGATGATTCCAGGCTGACCATTGAAGCGATGCCTCCAAGAGTTATAGCTCAGGACGACTACCGGAGCGGCTTGCGGCTGGTCTTCGCTGGGGTTGAAATCGCGCCCGAGCACCGGCTGCACTCCTAAGGTCCGGAAGAATCCTGCGCTCACCTTCAAAGCCGGCACTGGCACCATGCCGCTTTCCGTCCCCAGCAGGTAGCCCGCCCCGCCATACACATCGAGAGAACTGAGCGTAGAAGCCTGCCGCTTCCAATCCAGATAGTCGGGATAGGAAAGGTTCGCCGGAGTCGAAAAGAAGGCGGTCGTCTCCGTTACCTGCGCCAGCCGTGCCGGATCGGCATACGGCAGTGGCTTGATCAACGCTGCATCCACAAACGCAAAGATGGACACGCTTGCGCCGATGCCAAGTGCGAGCACAATCACGGCCGTCGCCGCAAAGCCTAGGTTTTTGACCAGCTGACGCCACGCAAACCGAATGTCCGCGGCGATGCTTTCAAGCAGCAGCGCAGCGTCCTCGCCCAGAACACGCTCTCGCGTTGCCAGGGGATTGCCGAAGCGCACCAGCGCGTCGCGCCGAGCCTGCTCGGGTGTGATCCCTGCCGCGAGACTTTCTTCGATGCGGAGATCGATGTGGGATTGAAGCTCAGCATCGATGTCGCGAGCGACCTCGGACTTAGAGAAGAGATTGAAAATCCGCTGGCTGATCGACATGCCGCTACCTCACGCGTAATGCAGGATGGCGCGAACGCCTCGAACCAGGTGCTCGAAATCCGCCTCGGCAGCGCGCAGTTGCTTACGTCCAACGGCCGTCAGCTTGTAGTATTTGGCCTTGCGGTTGGTTGCGGTCAGTCCCCACGATGACGCAACCCAGCCGCTCTGTTCCATGCGGTGAAGCGCAGGATAGAGCGACCCCTCTTCCACTTTCAGCAACTCGTCTGATGCGCGCTGGATGTGCACGACGATCCCATAGCCATGAAGCTCGCCCAACTGCGAAAGCGTCTTTAGCACCAGTAAGTCGAGGGTTCCCTGCAGATCGTTCTTCGCCATAAATCACCGCACCCCTAAACAACTTAGTGTGGTGATACTACCCCTAGCCTCCTAGGGGTGTCAACCAGTTTGAGGGACTTTGCGCGAATGGACAACCGAGAACATGCAACTAGCTTTTGAGGGGTTGGCGGCGGGCTACTTTGCCCTTGGCCGCGCGTTCGTATTGAACGGGGTAGCTGGCGGGTTGGTGGAGTTGCTCGGCGGCGCGGAGAGGCCAGTAGGGTTCGCGGAGGAGCTCGCGGGCGAGGAGGACGACGTCGGCCTGGTTGGTACGGATAATCTGGTCGGCCTGGGCGGGGTCGGTGATCATGCCGACCGCTCCAGTGGCGAGGCCGGTTTCGCGGCGGACACGGTCGGCAAAGGCGACTTGATAGCCGGCTCCGATCGGGATCTGCTGGCGGGGGTCGTTGCCTCCGGAGGAGCAGTCGAGAAGGTCGACACCTTCGGCCTTGACGAGGCGGGCGAACTGCACGATTTCGTCGGGGGTTAGGCCTCCGTCTACCCAGTCGGTCGCGGAGACGCGGACCCAGACGGGGAGGTGGTCGGGGAAGGCGGTTCGGACGGCTCGAATGACTTCTA
>Ga0302140_10002428_pt1 | contig 24196 bp, 25 predicted proteins | sample I_Bog_E1_1_FD_202095 | JGI IMG/M metagenome (GOLD analysis project Ga0302140, IMG submission 202095) | Peat permafrost microbial communities from Stordalen Mire near Abisko, Sweden - I_Bog_E1_1 | ecosystem: Environmental > Terrestrial > Soil > Wetlands > Peat | place: Sweden: Abisko, Stordalen... | reverse complement strand
TTTGTTTATTTTCTAAAAAAATAAAAAATTAAAGTGACCATTCAATGAAGAAAGATTTAGAAAAAAAAACGAAAGGTGCCAAAAACAAACTCCTCTAATAAATCCTTTCTTCCAGGATCAATTTCCCTTTCTAATTCCAGTTTCTTAACCTCAGAACTGCAACCTTCTACTTTAGGTCAAAAGAAAAAATTTTGTTTTCAGTTTTAACTAAAAATTTTTTTTTTAAATATTTCTCAAATTTTGTTAATTATGGTTTTTGCTTAAATTATTTTTTTTTTTAATTCAAATATATAAAATAAAAAAATTCATATAAATTTTTAATATGAGTGCCCCAAAAGAAACTGGTTCCTACCCTATTAATTCCTTTAATTAAAAAATCTTTCATATTAACAGAGTCTCCAAAACTGAAGCCTTGGACCAATGATGATCGAGATTTACAATACAAATATCGCAAAATGTCTTTATTGAAAAACAAGCATCGAAAGAACATGGAAATGAAAGTGAACGAGTATTATGAAAACGAAGAAAAAAAGCATCTTGAAGCCTTGAGAGAACATCATCATCATGTAACAACTGCCTTAAAAGATTTTACTCTCAGAATCATTCTTCGGATTTCAGGGACCTTCGTGCAATCTCTTTTGAGTATATTTGCATGCATTGTATACATAGTGAATACTTATTTGGATGGACAAAATTAGTAAATTAGAACTTTGTTTTTATTAAAGAAAAAGAATGTTTTAGTGCACCATTGTTCAATGTTTTCGAAATTTTGATAGCCTCTTTGTTTACAGTGGATTATTTATGGGGTTTCTTTCAAGCAACAAATAAAAAGAAATTCATTTTTAATATTTTAAATATGCTTGATTTGTTCACAATTTTGCCAGTTTTCGTTTCTTTCATCCAGGCATATTTATTATATTTATTTCCGCAATTTTATATTTAAAAAAAAAAATTTTAGGACAGCCAGACTGAAGGTGTATTTAAATTTGTGAGGATTTTGAGAGTGATCAGAGTATTTAGAATTCTGAGGCTATATCGATTATTTGTGGTATTAATAAATACAATCAAAATATAAAAAAAAAATTGTAATAATAAAGAACGCTGGTAGACATGAGGAAGAAACTGCTTTATTTATTGAATATTCTGATGTAAAAAGAAAAGGATTAATGATCTTTTCCACTTTGCTTGCAATGCTTTTTATCGCCGCAGGCGTTTGTCAATCTTTCCAAGAACTGGATTTCCTGGATTTTGTCATTACTGTTCCGAATAATGACAAATTGACCTTTGATGCTTCTTTCTATTTCATGCTTTCAACTTTAGCAACTATAGCTTATGGTGACATCAAGCCCGTTTCCATAAGTTCCAGATTATTTGTCGGTTTGTTCATGATTTTTTTCATTTTCCTCATTTCTAAACAAATTGCTGATCTTAATGAATTATTAAAGGTACCCATAATTTAAAAGTTTTTAAAAAAATGATATAATGTCAAAAAATATTGTAGTATAATTCCCAATATCGTGCTCCATGCCAAAGCGAGCCATTCAAGCATGTTGTTCTGGTAGGAAATATCACCAAAATGTCTCTTGTTAAATTCATCAAAGAATTTTATCATTCAGATCACGAAATAAAGAATAATCTAAAGATCGTCATCGTTCAAACCACTACCCCCTCCTCTGAGATCTTAGGTGTCCTCACCAATCCAAAATACGAGGATAACCTCCAATACATCGTCGGCAACATCTTCCGAGCAAATATCATGAAAATGGCTAAAATCCATTTTTCCAACGGAGTTTTTATCCTTTCCAATCAGCATTTGACAAATTCTCAAAAAGATGATACCTTTGCCATATTGGCCAGTAAAGCTATTCATGAATTTAGTCCCAAAACGAAGATTTATGTTCAATTGATAAGTCCTAATTCATTACTTCATTCTTGGGCTGATTGGGACGTTTGCATGAGCACCCAAGCTTTTAAAATGGGGATTATTGTAACCAATGCCTTCTATCCGGGCTTCAGCACTTGGATTTCAAATTTAATCATCAGCAGCAAAAACTTCATGAAGAGAGAAATTGAATCTTTGAAATGGGTGATGGAATATGCTCATGGCTTGAGTCAAGAGCTTTTCATTGAGCAACTTCCTGAATCATTAAATGGCTTAGAATTCCATGACATCCTGCAGAGCATGTATAAAATGTCTGGAGTCTTGTTGTTTGGCATCAAATCATTAGTGAATCAGGAATATAATTACTATGACGTCTTGATCAACCCGTTAAATTATAAGATAAAATTTGGGGATTTTGGAGTTTTTCTGTCAAGTTCGAGGAAAAAAGCGAAGAATTTCGATAAAGTTGAACATGGATTCAAAAACATTTACGAGCATATCGACCCTTCCAATGAGAAATTCCTTCAAAAGATTGAAATCAAGCCAATAAATAAAGAATCCAAAGGAGTGCTGAATCAAGATCATTATTTAATGTCTGAAATTGATATGAGAGGAAAAATATGGAGTCATATTTTGGTTTTTGGCAAGGTCGATGGTTTATATGACCTGTTCGATTCATTGAGTTTTCATTCAAACCAATACATTTGTTTTGTGTCTGATAAGAGACCTTGTGAGAAATGGCAAAGAATTAGAATAAAGTTTCCTAAAGCCATTTATTTTGAATGTGATTTGACAGATATCGAGGAAATTGCAAGGACTGCGATAAATTTTGCTTCGCATACCATTTTATTAACTTGGGAAGATGAAAATTCAAATATTCCAGATTCCGGAATTTTATCATTGGCTAGGATGATTGATGAAAATTTCACGACACCTTTTACTCTGTATAAATTTAACATTTTTATAATTTTATTAGTTTTTTTTTTTTATTTAGTGAACTCAAAGATGAAGCAAATATGAGATATCTAAAAAACAGACCAAATTTGGTCTGGGATAATATCTCTTATATAATGTGGCCTCGATATGCAGCCTCCAACATTTTTTTTTCATCAACATTGGATAATATTTTACCTCAAGTCTTTTGAAATAAATTTTAACTAAAATAATTAAAATTAAAATTTTAGGAGTTTTACAATAGTTCTTTTATTGATGTGATCGGAAAATTAGTGACTTCTGATCGTTTCTTTGATCAGAAAAAAGATTATGATGAAAATCATCAAATTAACATAATATGTGTTCCTGATCAAATCGCAAACAAATGCAAATATATCCAATTGCTTCTTCATTTCACTAGAAGACCTCGACCATTAGTTCCTTTAGGAATTTTAAGAGCCACAAATGCCTTTGATAACGAATATCCTGTGTTTATCAGTAATCCAGATCCGGAAGCCCCTTTATTGGTATTTTCATTATGGAAATATAAATTTCTAATGAATGGATTTTATAAAATAGAAAGGAGATCAAATTTTGGTTTTGGGTAACTTAATAAAGAATTCCATTGAATTTCGAAAAACTGATGAACTTGATGATGATGAGAATGTGATTGTGCTCACTCAGCCTAAGAACAAACCGTTGATTGATATGGCGAATAAATGGTTGAATGAGGAGGATAATTTGGATGTTGAAGATGATGAGCTCATCGAGAAAATTCAACAAGAACTTCTGAACAACAAAAAAGAACGAGAAGCTTTAAGAGTTTTTTATTTTAAAAATTGAAAGATTTTTTACTTTTTTTTTGAATAGAAACAAAATGAAACGATCAGAAATTTGCTCACGGAGTATGAATTGATTGAAAAGGCGTTGGATGAGAAAATTTCCAAGAAAAAAGAAACAGAAATAAAAAAACAACAAAAATTCATTCAAAAAACCGAAGGTATTGAAATTATTAGTTGTTTGTGTTTAGTTAGGTTTTTTATGTAATAGCTGAATTCAATATAATTAATTTCGCCAAAAAGAATTCCATCTTAGATGTTAACTTCCTCTCTAAGGAATTGAAAAAGAAAAATAAAAAATCGAAATTCATTTTCACAAAATCTATGTTGAACGATAATAGTAATAGCCCAACATTGAAAAATAGTAGTAATAGTCCTCAAATAAATCAGACATGATTAATTTTTTTTTTTTGAATACGAAATCAAAGCCAAAAATTAATATTTTTCAAAACAAAAATCTTTAAATTATAAATTTATTTATATTTTGATTTTGAAATCAGATGCAATAAATTGGTTTGGCAATTTGGAATTTATTAATTTTTATTAAAAAAATATCCATTTTTTAAAGTATTTTTGTTAGAAAAAATATTTTTTATAGAAAAATTTGTTCTTACCATAATTAAGAAGGTTTATTATAATATAAACAAATTTCTTTTAATCAACCAAAAATGAATAAAGACAACGATTATTTTGACGACCATGACAAATATCCGAAAGTGGGTCTTCTCAACGAAGAAATTGTAAAAGATGACTTTGCCGATGCCAGCAAGAAAAAAGTTATTAACAATTACCAACAAATCGAGCTGTCAGACTACCAACCATTACCTGATGATTATGATAAAAATGGCACTAAACCAAGTAAATGAAGAAAATTATTCAAAATAGTTTGTTTTTCATTTGTAGCATTCAACCCTAGAAATAACAATACCAATGCTGCATTTTCTGAAGATAAAAAAAACAATAACCCTTTCAAAAATAATAATAAACCACCAACTCAAAATATGGTGTCTCCTCCCCCTCCTCCCCCTATCCAAAGACCTCAACCTCCAGTCCAGCCCATAATGCAAGCGCCGATGCCCATGATGCAACCACCGATGTATATTCTCAATCCTCAAGCACTTTTTTACCAACCACCTTCATTCCCTGGAAATTTTAATTCTATTATTCCACCTATGCAACCAAACCCAACGAATTATCACATGTAAAATAAAAAAAGTTATAATAATGTTAGATAATTGTTTTCATGGAAAGGCCGGTGACTTGTCCAAGATGTTCTCTTTATCAAGCTGTGCCAATTAATAGCAATGGGTTTATTTGCCCTAGATGCAATAATGTGATATCTGGTTATTTGTTTAAAAAACAATGAAAAATTAAAATTTTTTGCTTAGTGTTTAATCTTAACTCGCAATCGAAAATTTTGGTTTGCGACAAATGCAAGAGCAATGTCATTTATCAAGTTGGAAGTAAATGATTTTTTTAAAAATTTTTAATTTAAAAAAAAAAAAAATAGGTTCCCCTTTGATTGAATGTTCTCATTGCAAAACCATCAATTATGCTGCGATCAATGATCCAAAAAACATTTATGGTCCAAAGAAACAATGAGGAAATTTGGATAATTATAGAAAAAATAATTTGATAAGTATGAAAACATATTTTTCTTAGGTTTTGATGAAGAAAATTAATTAAAATGAAAACTTAAGCCAAATTAAAATAAGATTTTGAAATTTTATTTAAAACAAAAACAAAATTTGAAAATTTTTGTCTAATGATTAAGAAAGAAAATTTTGGACTTTTAGAAAGCACCTTAAATCCTGTGACTTTACGTTACCTAAACAGTAAATATCAGGTTAATGACAATAATGAGCTATTGGAAAAAAAGGACCTTCGTCATATGTGTGAAAATGTATTAAAATTCTTAATTAATTACGTTTATATGATAAATCAATAAAAAAGGTCATAGCTGATTTAGAATCGATTGAAAAAGATGCAGCTTTTGATTATTTGAAGGTTGAAAATGAAGTGGTAGATTTGAACGATCAAATAACACAAAGTGACTCCATTTTAGGTAAAAATCTGAACTATATAATTAAGATAATTCGTTAAATCTTGAAAATTAGAGGAACTTGAAACAATGCTTCTCTCGTTTAGAGATCATCTCAATGAAATCAAGACAGAAATGACTAGTCTTCAAGAAAGATCCTTAGAGATGAACGCTTGTCTTTCCAATAGGAAGAAGCTTCAATCCTTAATGAAGAACTTCATGGAATCAGCAGTTTTGGACCCTCAACTTATTGAAGATATTTGCAATAAGGAAATCAATGAACAATATGTTGAATATATCAAGGCTTTATGTCAGAAACTAGATTATTTGAAAAATCAGAACCTCAATGATTCTTCAACTTTTAAAGAATTAGGTAAAAAGTTTTATTAGTTAAATAGTTCTAACTTTTTCTCTAATTTTCAATTTATTTCAATAGAACCTGAATTGAATAAACTCAAAAACAAAGCCTGCGCTCGAGTGAGAAATTTCCTGATGGACAAGATAAATCTCTTAAAAAAACCCAAAACAAACATCCAGATTATGCAGAAAAACGTGCTCTTGAAATATAAGATCTTCACGCAATTTTTGAAGGAGAACTATTTAGAAATCTACATCGAGCTATGCAACATATATTCAGACATTATGGGCAGGTTCTATTTCACAAACTTCAAAACCTACACCAGTGAAATTTACAAGCTATACATCGACCTTTATAATAAATATGACCTTCTTATAATTGACAACCCGCAATTTATGAGAACGATGCTCATTACAAGAGGCACCAATTACACTCAAAACAACAAGTCGATTTTCACCTTGATGAACAGAGAAGAAGCTTTGGGCAATATTGATGCAGATCCGATTATTTATCATGTCGCCAACCAAGCTAATCAAAGATTTTTCATTGAACATATCTTCAAATCCTTGAATAAGCTGTTGCTGGATAGTGTGGAGTCAGAATTTTATTTTACTTTGGATTTCTTCAATCTGAAAAATGATCAAAATAAAGTGGTTTTTGGAGGGGTTTTCAAGCTGACGATCAACTTCACCACCGAAACCATAAAAAACCTTATCAATAGCAGTTTTGATTGTGTTGGACTTCTGCTTATTATTCTGATCAATGAAAAAAACAAGAAGAACTTCAATGCAAAAGGACTGAACCTTTTGGATTTCTACTTCGAACAGATTAATATCACAGTTTGGCCTCGTTTCGAAGCAATTTTTGAGCTTCATCTCAACAGCCTGAAGCTAATCACAGCAAAATCATTTAAAATTTTGGAAAAAACTTTAGGACCCAAGATCATTGTAAGCAGATATGTTGGTAATGATAGTTCTTATTATTTTTTTTTTTTTTTTATAACATTAAATTTAAAAACATTCATTTTATTTCAAGAAAAGGTTTTTTTTTGTTGTTGTTGCAACATATGCAATACATGGTTTTTTCAATGTTTTTTAATTCTGTTTATTATTTTATAATTGAAAAATAAAATCTTTTTTAACTAGATTTGGCTCTTGCTCTTTACAAATTATATTCCTTCTTCGAAGATAACAAAATGCTTCTGAGTAGAATCATTCAATTACGAAACAGTTTTTTCGATTTGATCAAGAGATCTAGTGACGAAATACTTGTAGAAAAGGAAAAAAATATCTACTTGATCAATGCGTTCGATATGATTTGGTCCTCCTTCAGTTCAGTGCAAGTCGCCTTTGAAAAAAAGGAGTTCGAAAATGATCTAGTGACTTTGGAAACACGCACCAACAATTATATAGATCATTTGGTGGAATCCTATATGAAGGAATTCTTTTTGAATTTGGTGGATTTTGTGAAAAAATACGCAAGAGAAGATAATGAAGCGGAATTGAAGAAACTCAATTCAGGGGCTGAAAATTTGGGAGATGTGTTTGTGGAGAATAATCCTCATACTAAATTAAATGAGAATTCGCAAATCAATTTTAAATTGATTGAAAATATTAATGCCGAATTGAATGATTCTTGGATCAAAAGAATTGAGGCTGTGAAGGGAGAAATTGAGAAGATTTTCGGAGGGACGAATGCCTTAAAATTGGTAATAAAAAAATTTCTAACGAATTTTCTAGCCTATTACAACACATTCTTCAAATATGTCAAAAGCTTCTACCCGGGCTTTAGCAGCTCGATGATTCCCGTGCATCAAATTATGAAGGAAATCAAAAATAACATGAAAAAATATAATATTTCCTAAAGAAATTAAGAAAAAATGACTTTATAAAGGACAATCTTTTGTGGAATTAAAAAAAAACTTGAGTTTATTTTTATATTTTTTATTAAATTTCAAAGCGCTGAAATATTTTTTAAAATTTAATTATGTAAAATTGGTTTGTTGTAGACTTGATTTTTTTTTTAATTATCAACAATTTATTGTTAAAAAATAAATTTGCTTTTTATTGATTTAAAATGACCAAATTTAAATTTCAATTTTAAAGTCTTTTCATTTTATTTTCTTGCTATTATTTATTATTTTTGTGTTTGAAGTTCAAGCCAAATCTTCTTCAATGTTGACATCATCTCCATTGTATTGGCTGTTGATATATGATTTATACATATCTTGTAAAACTTTCTCGTCATCATTTTCTTCCTTAAAACTGCTAATTGATTTTTTGACCTTCTTAAATCTCATATCTTCTCCTCCAATATTACTTTCTTCTGATATTTGTTGTTGTGGCATTTCTTGTTGATCTTGTTGTTGAACTTGTAGTTGAGATTGTTCTGTGTTTTCACTAATATTATTATTTTCATTTGGAATTTCTGAATTTTGATTGTCATTTGTTTGATAAGAATCTACTTGATCAAGAGAATTACTACCTGCATTCGGATTTTGATAATTTGTCTGAACATCATTTGTTCCTACATTCTGATTTGGATAATTGGTCGGAACATCATTATTGTTCTCAACATTTTGTATTTCAGGATAACTAATTTGATTGTTCATTAACTTTTGAAAATGATTTGGAGCATTGTTGTTTATTATCTGTTCATTATTATAGTTATTATCATAATTATTTGAGGATGAAAAAGTAGTCCCTCCAGATTTTCCAGGAGAAGCGATGTACCCTCCGAAATATTGTCTTTCTCTTGGAGCCTTTATTATGACAGGATCTTCGAACACTGAAACTTCTAAAAATCAAAAAAGAAATTAATTCTTCGAAATTTTATCAAACCTTGGTTTTTCGCCAACGAAGTTGGTATAGACATTCTCCTGATCTCCACAAAACCATCAGATCTGGTATTTTCAAGAGGAAGGGGAGTTGGGGAAGGAAGAGAATCCATTTTTATTTTTTCTGTTGATCCTCGAACCTCACTAGGCAGACGATCAACCATTTTAGGACTTTCGGAGTATTGGTAATTACCTTCTTCTGAGGTATTTTTTAGGGAAATCAATCTTTCCGTCAAAGGAGTTAAAGGAGTAGAAGAAGAATTTTGATGGTTTGATTCGTTTTTAAGAGAAGTAACTATTTGATCATTATTGTTTTTATTCAAAAGGTTATCTTGATCCAGATTCGAATCATTTTTGAGTAAATCTTGGGTTTGAAGATTGTTTGAAAAGTTTTGATTAGGAGAGGGTTCTATTTTCTCTTCAACGTTGTGATTAATGCCTTTTATGGATTCTAAATGATTTTCTGGAAGTGTGGGCATCTTTTGTAAAGGATCTTGTTTTTTCACATTAATGATTTTTTCTGCATTATTACTGTCATTTTGCTTATTTAGAACCAAATTCGAGGCTTGTTTATCATTTAATAAATTTTCAAAAGGTTTAGGAGATTCTGGTTTGAATTTTGATGGAAGGGGTGCTTTCAATTGTTCTTGAACATTGCTAATTTTTTTCATGGATTCATCTTTTTTTTCATTAATATTAATGAGACTATCTATTTTTTTGGGTAAAAATGATGGATTTTCAATTTTTAGATTATCCAAAGGCTTGATCTTGTTCTCTTGTTTTGTTGTTTCTGATGCTTGCTTTAAATCTTCTGGAGGCTTAATTGCTAAAGAGTCGTTAATTGTTGCTGAAACCACAAGTTTATGATTGTCACTTTCTTCAACTGGAGGAAAAGACGAGTTTTGATCTTTTATGGTCAGAGAATTTAATTTGAGACTTGGTTCAGTTAATTCTTTTTCCGAAGAGAGCTCTTTTTTGATAGAATTTTCAATAATGGCATTATTTTTTGGAATTTCATTGATATTTTGAGGATTTTCATTATTAAATTCACTTTTCTCTGGTTTATTCGTCTCAAACAAATTAGAAATCACAGGTTTTGCTTGAGGAAGATCTTCAGTTTTCTTGGGTTTATTGATCTCATTCAAATTTGTTAATAATTCTTTCGGTTTGGGAAGATCTTCTCTTTTTTCTAGCTTGTTTATCTCATTCAAATGTGACAAAATTTGTTTTGGTTCAGGGAGATGTTCACTTTTCTTATCATTTGATATCCCTTCTTTTGTCTGGAGTGGATCTTCCAGTTTAGGTATTTCTTCTTTTGGTTGGGATGGATCTTCCAACTTAAGAATATCTTCATTACTAAAGTCATTCTTGAACTCATCATTCAAATTTTCAAAGGACACTCCTTCAAGGCTTTCTTCCTTTTCCTGGGTTTTTTTGTACCTCAAAGTGGTATTTGGCTCTTTTTCAACTTTTTTCTCTTCGTTGGTCGAAATGTTTTCTGAAAAAAGGGTAGAAGTCGATTCTTTTTTGTTGTTCTCTGACAAATTCACAATGGGAATGGAAGGTTCTTTTTCAGCAATTTTGATCATCTCTGTGATTTTTGGTGTTGGTTTTGTTTTTTCTAAAGAATGTTTTTCACTTAAGGAATTTTGATTGTCCGATAGGTTCTTCTCATTGAGGGTTGGAATAGTTGAATTTTGCTTATCTGTCTTCGTTTCAAGGATTTTTGGAATGGATTTTGCGGATTTTTCAGAGGATAATAGACTTGTTGTTTCATTTTTCTTTGCAATAGTCTCAGGTTTAGATATCTCCAAATTAGAAGCATTCGTTTGTTTTGTTAAGTTTGAATCTTCCACTGCTGATTTTTTGTCTTTTTCCTTCATTTTTGTTGAGTTGGTTTCATTTTGGGTGCTTTTGCCTTTATTTTCATTGTTCAGATTTTTCTCTTCGAGTGGTTTTTTGAGTTTATCAGAATTTGTTTCTAATAAATTGGATTGATCAGAAATCATTTCATTCAGTTTTTGAATTTCATCGGATATGATTGGAGATTCTTCTGATTTTTTATCATTCATGGAATTATTGGCTTCGATTTTTTTCTCAATATTATCAGATTTGTTTTGCTTCAATTTTTCTTTATTTTTATTGATGTTTTCTTTCGAGGAACCATCATTATTTTCCTTAAAATCACTTGAATTAGTGATTTTTTTGTCATTTTTTTCTGGGTTCAAGAACAGGATCAATATTTCGCTTGTGTTGCTTCCATTTGAAGAATTATTCATGAATAGACTCGTTATATCTGTAAGCGTATTGTTTTCGGCCTTAGTCGCTATAAATTTCTCCACTTCGCTAATATTTTCACAAGGTAAATTCACCATTTCAACATTGATCGTTAGATTCACAAACTCTACCTTTTGAGAATCATTAGTGGTGATATTCTGTGTATTATGAGACTCATTCTTTTCTTTTTTTAACATAAATATGGCAGTTTCCTCTGATTTGCTAGAATTATTCAAAGTGGCATTAATATCATTGATTTTCACTTCTTGCATTATAAACCTTTGGTCAGAAGAATATTCTTTGATCTTCATTTTATCATCATAAACATTACCCAAAAGTCCAGATTTGGGATTGGTAAGGGAAAGGTTATAGGATTCAAAGAGTTCTTTCTTTTTGTTGAGTGCTTTTCTTTTGGAAATTAAAAGGATTTCATCATCGCCTAATTTTTCCAAATCGATCATGATTTTTCGATCAAAGTCCTTGGTGGATTGGTCCCTTCCATCGATACTAAGGAAAGATATGGAATTTTGATTGGGTTTTAGGACGTAGGATGAGCTGAAGAGGAATAGAACGTGAAGAAAAACTAGGAAAATTAGCTTCATTTCAAGTTTTAATAAATGAAAAATTTTATTAAAATGTAATAAATTTCTTATTTTCAAATAAAATTCTTTTTGAGATTAATAAGCATTCATAGAGTTAATATGAAAATTTTTTTTAGTTAGAAAATATTTATAGATATTTTTGTGTTTTTTTTTTGTCTATTTACCGTAAGTAAAATTTATTCATTTATTTGATTTGTTTTATTTTATCCATTAAGGTTTTGCTTTATTTATAGTTGTTTTGAGTATTTCCGGTTTCAGCTCAACCATTTTTGACTTTTCAATCTCATGAGCCATTCGGCCAGCAATTGCTTTATTCACTGCCACATTCTGATTAAAAATCCTCACTGGATCCTTTCTCATCATTTTTTCCAATTCCAAAGGCATATAAATGTCTAAAAATTCTTCAATACTTAAAAATCCACCTCCAACTCTGACTAAAATTTCCATTAATAAGTAAAATATCTTTTATAAGGGAAGAAACTGTTGATTTTGTCCTGATGAATCGCAACATAAATTTTTCTTGTGCCGAAATTATAAACTCCTTCGCCCTCACGAATGAACAATATTTTCAATTTATTTTCAGGAGAATGTAATCGGTTTATGTATTGAGCCAACAAACCATCAATAGGATCATCTTTGATAGGGACGTAATCACCGACAGTTCTCATTTCTAAGATCACTTTTTTCAAATTGTTGCAGTACTTTTTCCAAAAAAAAACATTATTTTTTCAATTTTTATCATGAAAGAAATTACTTCATCTTTTTCTTCATTGACCTTTTTCAATTTTTGGATGAATTTACTGTTCTCTAACAATTTATCATCAATATTTAACAATTGGTCTGTTAATTCATCAACTGATTTTTTCAAAAGTTCACGATCAATTGTCAATCTTTCAATCTAAAGATTAATTTTTTTAATGATAATTGCAGAATTAAAAAAAAACTTTTTCATTTGCAAATTCATATTGTTTATGAACATCGCCTTTCAGACATAATAATTGTTCTAAGGTAGAAACTGACGTTTTCAATTCTGAGTTTTCCTTCTTCAATTCTTCATTTATATTATTAATTAATAGTTAAAGTATTTCATTACTTGCTATAGCTTCTTCATTATTATTGAGGTTATCTTCCAAAACAGTGGTTTGCTTTTTTAATGTCACAATATTATCATGTAATTTTTTCTCTTTGTTAGATCCGACTTTTGTTGATGTCAATAAGTCTGATTTAATATTATCGACTGACATTGTGAGACTATTTAATTATCATTTTATTTGTAATTTTTTTAAAATTTTAAATTTTTAATGCTACTTTTCTATGTGGGTTCGCCTGTTTTCAAGTTCTTTTGATAAATACATGTTATGATCAGTTAGATTTTTCACAAGGATTTCATTGCTCTGTAAAATGATCAATTTTTTTTGAAGAGTTTCGAGTTCATTTTGCTTTTCTTTGACACGATGAGACTCCTCATTTAATTGGTTTTGAAGAGAGTTTATTTCAGTCATAAGTTTCCCCTTTATCAAATCATAATTTATAAATTTTTTTATAAAGATATAAAATTACATTTTCATTATAAAGAGTCTGCTTTTGATATTCTCCATCATTAATCGCTAATGCCAATTCCTTCATTTTCTATTTTTTAAAAACATTATTTTATCAATAAAAATTATAAAAAAAACCAAAGTTATAGAATTTTGGAAATCAATGAATTTTTTTTCAGCTGCGGCAAGTTGACTCTTCAAAAATTCATTTTCCGCTTTGTTTTCATGAAATCCTTGAGTGTTTTTTAGTAAAATTTCATGGATTTCTGTATTTTCTCTTGTGACTTCAGGAGTTGCAATGAGACTTTTGCTCCTTCAAAACTAGTAAAATTTAATATATTTAATGTTTTCAACTGATCAGTGTTTAAATTTTCAATGTATTCTGTCTTTTGCCTGATAATTTTATTGTAATTATGATGGATATTTTGTGTTTCTTTTTTCAGTTCTTCAGTTGTTTCTTTGATGGTTTGTTGAAGTTCCTTTCTTGCATCTTCGCTTTTTTTTAATTCCAATTTGAGTAATTCATTTTCCTTTTTCACACTGCCATAATCCTTGAGGAATATTAATTTATTTCATATTTCTATTTCTTTTCTAACCTTCAATTTCATATCAAGGGAATAAATTATCATCTTCAGGTAATCATTTTGATTTTTATAAGCATTTGAATGCTTCCAAAGCTCATTCTCCAATAAAACAGAATAGTCCGTTTTATTCCTGTTTTGGGGACTAAGAAGCCTTGTTTTACTTCCGCTCATCTTATCATAAGATCGATTATTGACTGAGGTGCTGAGATCGTTTTTGAATTTTTTCTTAAGCGATTCAGGTGATAATTGAAAACTTTCCTTATAGTCTTTTCCTCCTCTTTAAAAAAAATAAATTAAAAAAATGCAATTACATATAGATAAATATCAGCCCCCCCCCCCCCCAAAAAAAAAGAAATTTTATATGCATCAGTACGCATCTTGTTTTTCTCCAAATGAATCGTTCAAAACTCCATCTGGTTTTTTTTCTTCCTCCTCATTACATACCTTCGTTAAATACACGCATTCATTTATTTTGTTCATATCCTCTTCCAATTTGTTCTGTTGGTTATCAACATGCTTGTTCACCACTTCATTTACGATGGTGTCTAAAATTATTGGACTTGCTTTCATTTTTTTCTTCGGGGTGCCTGTGTTCACTCTGGCTTGTGAGTTCTGCGTTTTCAGCTTTCCCGCGCTATTTATTGAATTGTTAATGATTGATCCTGAGCCTGGCGTTATGGAATTATTGAGATGGGAGCCTGATCCTGGAGATAAAGCTCTTGATAAATGAGTGGGATTAGTGGTAATGTTCAATTGTTTTTTTTCTTCGCTTGCTTTTTGAGGTGTTGTGGATTTGTTTAAAGTGATTCTTTCTGAAGAATATAATTTATTCTCATTGGAAACTAGTTCAGGATCAAAAGAACGTTGTTTTTCTGGAGTTTGTTGGATGGGAGTGTTTTTTTTCCTGAAGTATTGCTTGTTCAAAATAACAAAGAAATATTTCCCTTTGATTTCAATTGGCTTCTTATCCTCACTTGTAGTTTTCAGGACGAATTCTTCTTCAAGCTCAAAAAAGAACATTTTTTTTTAAATTAACTTCAAACTAAAAACCTCAAGTTCATCGCTGGTTTCGATTTCTGGAGGGATTTTTATCTCAAGTTTAGCGATTTGTCTCGATTTATTTTCTATAAGGATCTCACAACGATAAGTATCATCTAAACTCATGATATCAAAGGTCATAGCTTCTTTCAAGGGCAACTAAGCGAAATTTCATTAAGTTATTTTGAAATATAATAAAATTACTTTTGCGGTGATAATCTGTTTTCCAAGGGAAACCTTACATTCAACATCAGATTTGAAATATTCTGATTGAAATGTGTGTTATTTAGATTTAGTTTTTAGGTTTTTTCATTACTTTCTAAATTTAGATCTTTTATGGCAAGCACCACTTTGTAATTAGACTCCAAAGATTGCTGTTTTTTCATAATATTTAAAAGTCTTCGACTTCTTCAAATAATAAATTTAATAATAAAAAAATAATTTATTTCGGTTCTTTTTAAAATTTCGAATTTATTTTAACCCAAAAAAATGAATCTAGTTATAAAAATCTCAAGAAACTTTTCATTCACATACCCATGTCCAAGAAAACTTCGTGAAATAATGAAACTCTCCTTAATAGAAAGAGAAAACAAAGATCAAATTTCAATCATTTGGCAAAATTACCATAAACTTAAATTAGACAACATAGCCGATACCTTGCTTAGGAAGGAATATGAATTCCTATTAGAAAAGCACAATTTTTAACTAGAATTGATTTTGATTATAATTCGAATTTGTTATTAGAACCAAAGAATGTCCATTGTTCCTTTGCCCAATCAAAAGAGAAGGAGGTTTCTTTAATCTGATAGGACAAAATCAACGAAAATCTTTTGTAAAAACAAATTTCATTTATAACCGCTGAGAGGAAATCCCAGCTTTTTACATTTTTGGAAGATTACAAGTTGAAAGGTGCTCATGCGATTCCTTATTTAATAATAACGATGTTTGATGAGTTGCTTTTAAAAAAAGGCATTTAAACTACTCTATTATTAATAATTATTTCATTTATTAATTTAGAAATCGCTTTAGTCAGAGGGGATATTGTCGATATGAGGGTCAGTAAAAAAGAAGCAGAAACAATTTGGAGCATGACGAAGAGTTTATATTTAGAACCACATTTATATGACGAATTCGTGGTGAATTTTAATCATAGACCAGATCGATTTGATTTCGAAAAGTTCAAAAAACAGTTTGACTTATCATAAAATTCAACTATTCATTAAAATTAGATAGAATTCTTTCTAAATTAATTTTTTTAATTAAGAAACACCTAATTCAATAATTAAAAATTACAACAAAGTGTTCTTGTCTGAATAAGTCCTTATGGTGATTTCTTGATCGATTCTCTTTATTTTTATTCTATCATAGAACCAAACCGTGAAATAATGATGCAAAATCAACAGAACCACTAAAATTATAACACAAACATAACTCATAACATCAACCCATGTGATCGGAGGGTAAATGTTTTGCACATTCAATGTATAAGCCATATTTAATACTCCATAACAAACAGCAAAACATGCTGTGAAAATGAAATGATGTTTAAAAATTTGGATTTGGTTGAAAATGTTGTCCATCCATAAAAACAAAAAGCCCAAAAAATGGATGCATATATCGTTGAAAAGCCAGGTTCCGAAATCCGAATCGTTCTTATGCGTGTCGTAATCGATATAAAACAAAGCTGTCCAATAAAACAAAACTATGCAAAACTCCACGGTCAAAACCACCTCGAATAGAATATGAGCCAACTTCCAAAGGATAGAAGTTTTATTCTTCACAAAGAAAAATTCAACATTCACTACAAAAAAGAAGAGAAAGCCTGAAAAAAAACCCCAATTAGTCAGAAACAGGAAATAAGTCCATGACATATCACTGAACATCCAAATTATTATGGCGAGGAAAAAGCACATTACGAGGAAACGAAATACAATGAGGGACTTTTCTTCTATAAAAATAGATTTGTGGATCACATAAGGGGGATTGTGATGACGCCAGATCAAAACGGAGACTGTTCGATGTTTGGGTTCTGAATGTTCATTGTATTCCATTTTTTAAAATTTTTGAAATCTTTTTTTTTCTGATTAAGTGTTTTTTTTTTAATTTTTGACTTTCATATTTTATAATATAAGCTCGTGTTAATAGAAAATGATCCACAAGCTTGGCATAAATTATAATATAATTTAGAAGTCCCATCCTCAACATCAAAATAAAAAAACAATGATAGTTTCATGTCATCTGCATCACTACACCTGCATTTTTCAGTTTTTCTTTCTTGGAACGTCCATATTTTTGAGATGTAGCCAGTTGGTAGCTTCAATAATTCATCATAGACAATAGGAATGTCCTTTTTTTTTATAAGGAATATCCATTGTTGCGCACTGCAATCTTTGGTGTCTAAGGAGCATTCACCTGCCTCTTTATGTTCTGATTTACATAATTTGTAGTTTTGAATCAGCTGAGAGACCACTTTAATTAAGGAAGGAGTCAAAACAGCAAATCCATCTGAAACACTCTTATCTAATTGTGTGGAATCCATTTTACTTGTAATTATTAAGAAAGCAAGATCATAAATGAAAACATCGTTCAAAATTTTAAAAAAGCTATATTTTGTTTAGGTATAAAAATTTAAATAAATTATTCAATTTTTTTTCTGCTATTGGAATTATAATTCACTCTTTTTTTTTTGGATAATGACCCCATCAAAAAGTAAATTTATTGTTCTTCCTTCTATATATCAAGTAAAAAGAAAAAACAAAACATTTATTTTAATCAAAATAACTCAATGGTTTTTCCCTCTCACCTTTTCCCTCAACTTCTTATCATTTCTCTGGAAAACCTCCATTTTCTCCTTTGTCTTCTGAGCTTCTTCCAAGTCATGGCTTCTCCATACAATTAAATCTTCTCTATATAAACAATCACTTGGTAGAGGCTTTTCTTCATATTCTAATTGATAAGCAATATAATCATTTCTTTCCCAATATTTCTTTCCTTTGATTTCCATATAATCATGCCAAATCCCTTCACAAACGCTGATTTCTGAATTATTGATCACATCTTCTTTAAAATTGATGCCTGTGTATTTTTTAATTAATAACCCTTTCATCATTTTATCAATTCCTGCCTCTTTCATTTCATAAACTACTCCTTTGAAATAATCATTAGCCGTTTTCTGTTTCGATAACAAGCCTGAAATCATGCCTTTTTTATCAGGATTGAACGCTAATTCCATCGCCAATCTTTCTTTTGCATCAAAAACCCATACTTTCCCCTCATAATTCACCACTCTGGAACCAAAAGCCAAGCCAGAAACCACACAAGGAGGAAACGTGAAATAAATTCTCTTTTCATTTTCTGTTCGTTCGTTAAAAATCACTTGTCCTAAGCCCAATTGTTTCCCAGTGACGGTATTGGGATTCATTGACGCTGCGATTTCGAAATTTCCTTGGATTTTGAAATGGTGCCCCAACATATAAAATGATGATATTGGTGGATGATGTGAAATCTGCTCACAAGATATTGGACATCCCCTGATCCAGCCTTGGAAAGTCTCTCCCAAAATAGGGTTGAAAGGCTTTTTTTGACTAATGCTCATATGGAGACTTGAAAGAATAAAGCATACGACTTGATAAATATGATAAAGGCCTGGTCTTTCAAAATCTGAGGATTTGGGGTCTAAATTCTTCGGGTGGGGCTCAAGGAAATAAGGAGCATAAGTATAAGAATAAGCAATTCTTTCAAGAAAGGACTTAGTATCGAAAAGATCTACTGGTAATGAAATGTTGATGACTGATTTCCCTTGAATCAGATTAGAGCCTAATCTTTTAATTAAATAGGTGAGGACTTTCCCTTGGACTTCCAATTCTTTCTTGTTATACCATAGCATGCCTCCTTCTTTGGCTCTAGACCAGTCTTTATTTATTGCGTAATGGCCTCCATTTTCCTGATCAATTGGTTGAAGGTGTGTTTGATCTTCTGATATATTCATTGGATAAAGTTTATAATGATGCTTTAGGGTTTGAATAGTATGCTGATTTGTTCTTAATAATTCAAGGAGAGTCGCTGAGCTTTGAAGTCCTAGAGGTGAATATGGTTTTTTCGGAAGGATTTTATCAACAGATGTCGATTTGGATTCTTCTTCTTCTTCTTTTATGGTTTCTTCATTATGGGGAGGATTCTCCATGAGCGATTTTTCTATAACTGAGCTTTTATTTTTAGAGGGTTCATTCATTGGTTTCTCAGTTGAGCTTTGTCTTTGAGGGTGATCATCGTTGATTCTTTCAAACAAGAGCTCATAATCTTGAGTTTTAGCTTCTTTAAATAGTTGACTTCCCATATTATTATTATTTTTCATATTTTCAGGAAAAATCGTTTGAGATTTCAAGAAGGTGTATCTCCCAAATAGCTCTTGTTTTGAGTTATGAGAAGAAAAAGATCGATGTGCGAGAAAATTGTCAAGGTTCGCGAATTGAGATAAATATTTGACGGTGAGATCCTTGTTTTGGTTTTTAGTTAAAATAAGGCCTTGATTGTCAATTTGCGTCCATAAAATCAATAGATGACTCTTAGAGTTATTGGGATGAGGTAAAATCGCCATGATGCTATAATTTATAATACCTAAAGTCTCCCAAATTCCAAGGCCACTTGATTGAGATTCTGGCACTGATTTATCAATTATTAAGAACCGAGTCATATTTAGCATAGGAATCATAGTTCGTGAATAATGGAAGCTTCTTGATTTATAGAACGAAAGGTTGAAATCTCTTCTTTCGTGGACTATGACACTATTTAACCCTTCAATTATCTGAACCACCTTATAATCTAATATATTATTGTTCCAATTCCTGTAATTATTTTGATCAGTGAAACAGCTTATAATCGTCACAAGATCATAATTTAATGTGACAAACACTTTAAAAGTCAATGGCTCAGTGTCATGTTGTAAAAGTCTCATATTCCCTGAACTTTGAACCAGATGAAAACCAATTTCTTTAGTGAGCTCATTAATGGTAACCTTCCCCAAAAGACCTTCAATTATAGGGGGATATTTAGATTTGTTCGCTCTTAAATCCTCAAGTTCCTGGGGTTCATCAAAAGATTGGCCGGCTTCTTCCTCAGTTTCCTTAATTGATTTAAATAAAATGTTATTATTTCTAACATTTTGGTGCGATTCATTGAGTTTCGGACTATCCATATCCTTGGTTAAAATTGTGCTGAAAAACAATTCTTTATTATTCGATTTTTGACGATCCTCTTCATTACCGAGGATTTCTATTGGATTTAAAGTGCCTTTGGGGGTTTGGAATCTTATCACACTTTCCATTTTGGGTTTTCCTTTCGTGCTTCTAAAAGGAAACATTTCAGGATCTGAAACGTCATCGGGGTCAGAATTTAATGTTTTATTCCTTTGTTTCTTGTTGCGCACTCTCCTCATATCATTGTCGCTCTTAAATCCTTCATAGTCTTCATCATCTTTCGGAACATCATCGATGCTCTCATCTGAGCTACTTTTGTTGAGTTCAGGTTTAATATGGGATTGATTATTTTGATTACCATTGATATGGGTATTGTCTATATATGTGTAATTAATAAAAAATATATTTTTTATTAAAAAATTGCCCAATAAATAAAAAAACCTCAAAAAAAAAATTTAAATGAAGTAAATTAAAAAACTCATTTATTTACCTTCAGGGTTAATGACTTTTCTAAATTCCTCATACCACTCCTTCACCAAATTTTCCTGTTCTCCCCCCAAATTGTAACATTTTGGTTTTATATTCTGTGTGAACAGACTGAAACAAAATTTCCCTTTACTCTTACCAATCCATCTAATGGCGAATCCATCCAATTTGAGTTCCTTTTCCGGAGTCAGGTTCTTGATCTCCTTAAATATCAAAAGCATTTTACTGTTATATTCAAGAACCATAAATTTATGATTCCATGATTTCAAAGTCCCAGGGTATTTTATTTGCAAAATGCCTTTCTTAGCGTTCGGACTAGTTATGAGATTTTGCAGTTCTGGAACTATTGGAATTACGGCTTTTATATAAATATCCAATTTCATCTCGAGTCCCATATTCATCAAGTTTGAATACTCCTCGTAAATGGGCTCTTTGATGAATTCTGCTTCGAAATCTTTAGGTAAAGCGCATTTTTTCAAAAGGAAGAACTCTTTCAATTCAACAGGCACTTCTTTATTATTAATTTGAGTGAAAAGATGGTCGGAACTGAAAATGCTATTGGCTAAAAATAGCAATTTTTGCTTAATTAATTCAGGAAGCTTGGATTGGACTTTGGGACTGGAAGCAAGATTGAAGGCCTCATGGAAGTTTTTCAAAATGTCAAGAGGGAGTTGAGGGAATTGGATGCGAGATTTTGAAAGTTCTGAAATGCGGTCTTTTTCCATAGTTTTTAGTCGGAATTTAAAATGAATAAAATTATGCTGAAATTTAAGATATAAATAGGAATTTTGTTAAAAAAAAGCAGGGAAATTAAATTATAATGGAAGTAATTTTGTAGTGTGAGAGTTTCCTGGGAATTTTTTTTATTTCTAAAAATCAGAAAATTTTAGTGCAAAAATTGAAATTTTACTATCAATAATTTTTTAAATAATAAACATATTTATTTGTATATTTTTCAAGCAAATGTAAAGTATATTTATGTTAGTGATTTTGTAATTAACAAATTAAAAATACATTTTTAAGTCGGTATTGCCTTTCCTGGGATTTCCTAGGATTGTTAAAAATCCTATTATTATTTTTTTTTTCCTAGGATTTTCCGAACGAAAATGTTTTGAAAAAAAAATCTTGAGTTCATATTTTCAAAAAATAGAGACTTAATTTTCTTTATTTCATTCCTTTATTCTTTTTAGTGGGAAATTGCCTTATCCCATGAGGAAAATGAAGAATTTGATGGGAAATATGGAAGAGAACTCAAGAATACATGAGAAAAACGCGAATCTCTAAAATTAATCAGGTTTTTTAAAACAATATGTATTTTTTTTGTGTCAAAAAAAGTCAACATTAATTTAAGATTATTTTATTTTGCAATTCGAGCATTCGGCTCCACACTGCAACATCCAATGCAGCCATTGATTCTTCAAATTCTTTGGAGTCTACCATTTTCAGTAATTGTTCATCCTTTTTGTGTGAAAGTTCAGTTTTTTCCTGATCGAGACTCTTGATTTCTTTATTTTTTTCGACGATTTCGTCATTGATTTTTTTAATTTCATGCTCTTTTTTTTAAATTTCCTCCTCAATTTTTCTAATTTCTTCCTCCAAAATTTTGAGGTCTACTATCTTTTGTTTAACCTCTTCGGCGTTTTTTGTCACCCCAAGCAGTTGGTCTTTTAATAAGTTCATCTGCATCATTTTGTCTTCTTTTTCCAACATTTTGTCGATCCTTTGGTCTTTTAATGAGTTCACCAACATTCCCAGTTTGCTTTCCAACATTCCCACAAGATGGTTGTGCAATTTTGGCATCTTTGCAAAACACTCCTTCCTAATCTCAGCTTCTTCCAACATTTTTCTTTGATGTACATAAATAGCGAAAAAAACACAATTTCCCATCTTTAAGTTTAAAACTTCATTTTCAACTCATTGATATGGGGTTTCGTTGCGTGTTTATCTCCATTGAAAAGGAAAATAAAGACATCAGGATTATTATAATTATAATATTTACAAAATTCGTTGATTTGATGACTGGTTTGATATTTCGCTTTCGTTATATTATCTTCTATAGTTTTTTCGCCTCCTAAAATTTTAGCTTCAAACAAAACATTGCCAAAAATTTTCTAGTCAACTTTGGGATCCAATTCCGTGTTGTTTTGCACGATAAACTTGATCTTGAAATAAATATTTTAAAAAAGAGTAACCAGACTTATCGGTTTTTTTAGGAAAAAATGGCCATCTGGGGGATAATGCCATTCTTCAGTGGTATAACGTGTGATTGAGTCAGTTGGAATGATTGAAAATAAACTGTGAAAAGCCATGGCAAAACCAACTCCAGACTCAGAGGTATTTATTGAAGAAGTGCTCTTCATTGAAAACGAAAAATTTTGAAAAATTTAAATTTAATTGTAGAAAGAAAAAAAAACGCATTTATTTATATTCAAAGACTCCAAAATGCTATTATTTTTCGTGAAATCATTTTTCATAAATTTAGTATTAAAATTTAAAAAAACAAGGAAAAAATTAAATGTTTTAAAATAAAAGTGGGAAATTTTTTTTTTTTTTTTTTGAGGTCTCAAATTATTTATTTTAATTAAATAAAAAAAATTCCGAATCCGGGAATTGAACCCGGGCCCGAAGCGTGAGAGGCTCCTATCCTAACCAACTAGACTAATTCGGATTAATACTTATCCCTCCAATTCAATAGCCTAAGAATACCCACACATTGCAAAATTTCGTTATTATGAATTTATCGTTATGGGGCTTCGACCATAGTCCCAAATCTTCTAAAAGTCGCCTCAGTTCCGTACGCAAAGATTTGGAAAAAAAGGCCACCAATTCCCCAAAGTGCAAAAGTCCTATGAAAAGTCCCTATCGAACTATGTCTATTAATAGGCTGAATTCTGGTGGTTTTAGTGAATTTGTGATGAGCAACCTCTCTAATAATAATCATAATAACAGCTCTTTCAAGATGATTAAAGCTGAATCCACCAATGAAGAATTAAAAACTCCGAGAGTAAATGTCCGAATTAGGCCTTTATTGTTCAATGAATTGGAAAGGGTTGTTGAGGAAAAAGGAATGGATATTATGAATTATGTGAATGAAAGCTCGTTGGTGCTGGATAAAGAATCAGAAAGCTTTAAAATGGAAAAAGTCTTCAATTCCAACATCTCTCAAAGCAAATTTTATGAAGAATTTGTGAAAGAAAGTGTTTCAGAAGTAATTGCTTTGGGAGAAACGAGAGCATTTATATTTTTTGGTGAAAAGGGAACTGGAAAAACTTACAGTTTGTTAGGAGGCTTAAGCGAAAGTGAGAGTTTTGGGGCATTGGTAAGAGCTACAAGGGAAATTTTTTCATATTTTGAGACGACAAAAATTGAGGCTGGAGTTCATATGAGTATTAGTGAAATCGATGTTGAGGAAGAACGAGAAAAAGTGAAGCTTTCAAAGCTGACCATATTAAATTATGCCCATTTTTTTGAGATTATCAACTTTTACAATGAAAGCATTCAAAGAGAAAACTCTTGCATTTCTCTTGAAGTGATTAGAAAAAGCGAATTAGATAATTTAATGGGGAAATTGCTATTTGTCAAATTGA
>Ga0302140_10002426_pt1 | contig 24206 bp, 24 predicted proteins | sample I_Bog_E1_1_FD_202095 | JGI IMG/M metagenome (GOLD analysis project Ga0302140, IMG submission 202095) | Peat permafrost microbial communities from Stordalen Mire near Abisko, Sweden - I_Bog_E1_1 | ecosystem: Environmental > Terrestrial > Soil > Wetlands > Peat | place: Sweden: Abisko, Stordalen... | reverse complement strand
GGAGCCGGAGGATGTTGCATCGAAGTTATTCCAGACCGACGTCGTCGGCAACATCCACCTCTTCAACCTCTTCCTCCCTCTTGTTATAAAGGGCAATGTCAAGAAAATCATCGCCATTTCCAGCGGCCACGCCGACCGCGACTTCATCAACGATCTCGAGGTTGAGAACAGTGCTTTGTACGCTGCCTCTAAAGCTGCTATGAACGTCATTGTTACCAAGTTCAACGCGCAGTGCGAGAAAGACGGTGTGCTCTTCGTGAGTATCAGCCCCGGGGCGGTAGAGGTGGGCCACTTTGTGAATGGTACACATCCTTGATGAAGATTTTTGAAACTTCGGGATATTGTACTAATGCAGACCCACAGCCACTCCAGAACAGACGCAATGTTTGATGCGATTTATGGGCAAGCTTTAACTTATGCCTCTCACTTCAAGGGCGCGATCCCTGTAGATGAAGCTATCCCAAATATCAGGTCGACCTAGGAGAAGGCCGGCATCGACAGTGGGTATGGTGGTGCATTTATCTCGCATCTTGGAAACAAGCAGTGGTTGTAAACCTTGTATCTGAGGAAGGCTAAATGTAACTGCAAGTACTTGTCAACACTGATTTGGGTTTCCTATATGACAAGCTGCATACTGACGCAAGAGAGGCAGGTGAAACGATACCTCAGCCGACTTGCTGGCAGCACTTCGGCCAATGTGAAGCCATTTTCCTGATTGTAGATAGTACAATGGACTTCACCAGCTCCTCTTCGGACTTTGAATGACCCTCAAGTTGTGATACATTCAAACTACATTTAGTCTTAGCAGATCCTGCACTAATAATTTTGAATTTTAGATTCAGCAAGAGATTTCACAGCACTAAGCATCAAGTAAAATCCTCAAAGGGGCTCAGCCTTTTGAAATCAAGTTGCTTGTGATTCGTTCCTCAAGCGATTGGCATTGTGGCTGCATATCATTTCAGACGTCAGCTCCAGGCTCCTAAATCTCTCAGTCTTCAGTATCAAAGTTTTCGATATCAAACAACTCAGCTGCATGATCTCGCTCCAAGCTTAAAATACCGTAGAGCTCTATCCAGTACCTAGTCTATATTCCTCATCCTCTCGGTGCTTCCAGAGCACTTGAAGCTCGCTTCTTTTGCCAGCCTCGTCTTAACACTTCAACCCTTCAAAGCCTTTGCAAACCCAAACTTGCCATAAAGAGCTCATTTCATCTCTATCTCTGTTTATCTTGCAATCAAACTACTTTGGAGAGCCTCACCATGCGTCTCATCAACTCCACCACCCTCAAGCTCCACGAAATCGTTGACAACCAAACCCCACCTTACGCAATCCTCTCTCACACGTGGGGCGAAGAAGAAGTGTCCTTCCAAGACCTCCAAGCCAATGTCCCTGGGGTCACAGAAAATAAGGGCTTCGAGAAGATCAGACAGTGCTGCAGGATCGCAGCGGGTGATGGATTCGAATACACCTGGATCGATACTTGCTGCATCGACAAAACGAGCAGTGCGGAGCTCTCCGAGGCCATCAACTCCATGTTTCGGTGGTATCAACGGGCTGAAGTTTGCTATGCGTTCTTAGCAGATGTAACGTCTGATGAGGATCCGCAGATGGAGGGGTCTGCCTTTAGGAGGAGCAGGTGGTTTACGAGAGGTTGGACGCTTCAGGAACTGATTGCTCCCGCGCAGGTCATATTTCTTGGAAGTGATTGGGAAGAAATTGGAACCAAATTAAGCTTGATGATCTTAGTCTCTGGAATTACTGGAATTGGGTTGGAAGCTTTGGACGGTAACCTTGGACTTAATTGTTGGAGTGCTGCTCAGAAAATGTCATGGGCTTCATATCGAATCACGACCAGAGAAGAAGATACGGCATATTGCTTAATGGGTATTTTCAACATCAACATGCCTATGCTGTATGGTGAAGGGGGGAGGGCGTTTATGCGGCTTCAAGAAGAAATCATCAGGAGTTCGCAGGATGAGAGTATATTCGCCTGGTGGAGCGGTGAAAGACAATTTGCCCTGAATGAAGACAATCGGGGGCTTCTTGCCTCGGGCCCTCATCAGTTTGCGCGTTCAGGTGATGTTTTGAACTTGCGTTCTCCGGAAAACCTGGACTCCACGCAAACATTCACCCTAGTTTGCGATTTCATCGAGCTACGTTTCCCAATGATTGACATTGCCGGCGAAGTGAGGGAGAATAATTTCTGGGATAACTATCATGTAAAGGAAGGTTGCGAAGGCATGTACGAGCCGGGCACCCAGCTGGCAATGCTAAACTGTTGCGACAACTCCTCTTCGTCTCAAAAGCTCGCATTGTGTCTAACCCCGTCTGGCGAAGGGAACAATTATCAGAGGATAGAGACAAACTTGAGACATTTCATCGCAGTAGGGGACCCTAGGATCGATACAACTAATCGAATATGCATGAGAAAGATACAGATGGGTGACTTTGATGATTGCTTCTTCAGGAACGAAGCGCTAGCTTTTTGGATTCGAGTGGTGGACTCTCAGAAACGACAACTGGACATCACGACATTTCATACTTCCTGCCCACTTGGTGCTCGGACTGGATTAGCAGAAGGTGTTCTCCTTCCAGAAGGTGTAGTTGAATCATATCCGATGTTAGGATTCAGATTTAGTTCCACCACCGACATTGCTTTTCTGGTATTGATGAAGCTCGTGTATGGAAAGTTTGTAGAGATTGTTGAAGTCGTTGACGAAAGTGATTCCAGGAAAATAAGTGAAACTCTTGACTCCTTCGCCTATTGGTGTAGGCGTACAGATCGAGTTGCCAAGGATGTACCATCCCTGGGATCACTTACTGTGAAGCTGAAAAGGGTTGGCCCTACGTGGAGCCCGGTCCCTTGGATACAGGGAGGTCTTGCTTATAGCAAGATCAAGCTGTTTTGCCTTGGATCTCAGGAAGAATTGGTAGAGCGAACAGTCACAAGCCAGTCACTACTATCACTTGAACAATTACCAGATCGCAGGTATTTGATCGACGTGGTTCTGAAATAGAGAACGGCTACAGACAAGTATGTATATAGTAACTCACAAAAGGTACCTGCTTTATCGAATGTCCCTTAAATTGATGATAATCGAGCACGAAGGCTCTCCACTTGTTCAAATGTACCTCGACATACTGGACATTAGACTCTAGGTCTGCGGCACGAGTTCTGACAGCTGCTGGTGGAATAACACCCACTGCTATCAAACCTGAATGATAATATCTGCCGCCAGTTCCCAGAAATGGCTGTCGATAATTGAGAGCCAAATATTTTCTGTTCAGAATATTGTAAACAGTAAACATAAAGGTGTGAAATTTCCAAGAAATCACTGCTTATTGCGTAGCTAATAACACTTTCTTTTGAAAATTTACTTCGAGACAGGAATATGGCACTATTTGCCATAGCTTGAAAGCACGGATCTTGTGGTGGAGAAGATCGCAAACTAAATAAACTAGGTGTACAGTACGTGATATCCAAGAACGTAAAAAGGTTCTACTCAAAATTCTAAGTCACAGTGACTATCATTTTCTTTACTTGTTACTTCGTATTCGAATCCAGAACCCAAGATGCCACCAATAATAGCAGTGATTGGAGCACCTAGAGGCATTGGCCTCGAGCTCGTCAACTAACTCTCCTCTAACTCTTCCTCTTCAACAGTGATCAGCGCCACGCGAAGAAGCCCAACGTCATGCCTACCTTCGAACGTCAAGTCAAACACTCTCGACTTGACAGACGATGACTACATCGCCGCAGCAGCGAAAGATGTGCCCGAACTCGACAGTCTCATCATAAAAGCAGCAATAGGCAAAGACGACCACCTGCAGACCACAGACTTTAAAAGTCTGCTCTCTACATTGGAAACCAATGTCGTAGGCCCCAATCGAGTCATTCAAGCTTTTCTACCTGCTCTCCTCGCTCGCAAAACTCGGCAAATTATTCTCATCGGCTCAATGTCGGGGTCGCTTCAGCTGCAGGCTAGTTCGAAGGCGGGGTTTCATGGCCCATACGCTGTCAGTAAGGCAGCGCTCAATATGCTAGCTGTTCAGTGGCATAATGAGCTATAAAATCAGAGGTTCACGGTTGTACTGCTGCACCCGGGGTGGGTGGCGACGGATATGGGAAATCTTGCTGTAAAGGCAGCGATGAGCGTTCAGAAGAGCGTTGAGGGTATTCTAAAGGTTATCGGGGATTTGAAGAAAGAGGACAGTGCGAGGTTCTTTGATTCGATGGGGAGGTTATTCCGTGGTAGGCAAGGATATAAATAAGAGGCGGAAACAAGCTACGTGCTGTGGTTAGATACTATTTTTCCACATTTCCAGTACATTCCGAAGAGAGATTAATCCAAAATAGCTTGATAGAGTACTGGATCTTGAATTTAATGTCCCGGCGAAACTGTTACAATTATATACAGAGATACGGTTAAGAGATGGGAAAGTGTCATTGTTGTTATAACGGAGGGGAAATTTACTGAAGGGAAACTCAAAATACAGACCCCTTTCTGAAGACTGGCTTTCCTTAATCAAGAAAAAGTTCTAGACAACTTTCTTGTTGCTAAGATGTGGAATGATAAGTTGAAACGGCAATACTTTTATGCTGCAAAGCAACACACAGAACATTCAGAGCTTCCAAACGGTCTCTCTTAAGTACACAAACATTCAGTGCTTTTCCCATATGTCTAGCTCACGATCAAGTGGCAATGATGGATCTGCTCTGTTCTGTCTCAAATTCCACCTTCTTCGAGAACTTCCAGCTGCAGTATAAATAGGTCCCTAAATTTTCCCGAAGCACCTCTCTCTTCTTCCTCCTGATCAAGAGTACACCAAAATCCGCGAACAGACAGATCCAAATCTAATCTGGCTTTCTCTCTCTTTATATAATAACAATCAAACTTGGCCCCTAAATAAAAAATCGACAACCAAAATGTGCGATTGGGAACACTTCGACTGGATTTGCGGCCACGGCAGTGATAGGTTGCTCTCCTACTGCCACTTCGCTCGCACAGACCCTTATCACCAGTGTTTTAGCACCAATGTCATCGTGGCAACATGGTGTGAGAATGTCATCTGCGACAGCTGCAAGATTGCCATAGCGAACCGTCGAAACAGAGGCTAAGTGTTGGTAAGCGGGATGGGGGATTATAATTGGAACGTGATTAAATAGGTGAAGGGGAGAAGGAAATGTGTAAGCAGCTCTTGGGGGATTGGCAAGGGTGGAAATATCGTTGCTTTTTTATAGCTGACCTTCTTGTATGGTCAATATCAAATACATATCGTTGAGCTTCACTTATCGTCTTCCGTAACTGCAAGGCGGTAATAACAAAGGTGACTTGAGCAAGTCAAGCGATTCTCGTGATTGGCAGAACACAATCTAAGAATGCTGTGCCTCATCCATACTCTGAAAGTGAATGTACATCTTCTCCCGGGACAATTGCTTTGCCTTCTTGCTCTAAGCGCCCATTTCTCTTCGTCAGCATCTGAAGTTCAATGCCACTTAGTTCTATGTCTCTTGAAGCTGTGAATACCATGCGTGAATCACACTTAAACACCCCTGCATCATTCTCATCCACGCCTACCAAATGATTCACACCAACCAGAAAGATCCTTCGAAGATCCATTCACAACTCCCTCGGGCCCGCGTATATAAACTCCGTCTTCTTCCCACAAGTTACCCTTTTCTCTTCTATCAACATCCCACAATTCAACTCGCGATCCACACTTCAATACACTCCAACCTTCTTCGATCAAAGATCAAGGCTCGCCGCTCTCTCCTCAAGTTAAACCCATCACCAAGTCAACAAACCAGCGCATAAAAACATTTCAATTGTCTAGAAAACGTGATAAAGTTCTTGTCCGTATGCATATTCCCCTTTCAAGTGCTGTTATTCATTGCTCTGCAATGAGAATTGCCCTCCATCGAGAACCCTGGAGTTTCTCGCACGTATTGTCATTGAGTAGCATTAACAGTCTCTTTTCAAGGCCTACAAACCATATCTCCTCCCTCCAACCTCCACAAACAAGCAAGAACTCATCATGTGCGATTATGAAGAATTTAATTATATCTGCGGCCATCAGAAGACTAGACTGTTAACCTACTGCCACTTCGCCCGCGTCGATCATTTGCACCAGTGCTTTGTTGTGAAGGTTATTAAAGGGACACACCAGAAAGATTTTGCATGCGATCCCTGCAACCATGCCCATGCGTATTGCGAAGGCAAAAGCGGAGCAAGCGGCGCAACAAGCCCAACAAGGCCACCACAGCCAAGCAGGTCACCCCAGCCACCCAGGCCAAGGTCATCCCCACCACTAATCCAACAAACCTATAACGACAATACACCCAGTATCGAAGAATATACCATCAAAACCTGTACCACTATCTTGAAGACTTCTTTCATTACCGCAACAGATCATGGGCTATGAACAGCCATCACTCTTGCTGCTCGGGTTTGCTTTTTGAGCAACTTGCTCGGCGTTGAGTTGCCGCACGTTGAGTTTCCGTCAAATTTCTATTATCTGAGGTACTGTAAAGAAAAAACAAAAAGGGGCAAGAAGGCAGGAAGAACAAAAGCGTATGCGCAAAAAGTGCTTTCTTGTTTCGTGTTAGATTATTTTCTGAGCAGCTTACTCGAGCGCTGAGCTCTAAGCGTTGCGTTCCTTATCGTTGCTTTTTTAGATGTTAAATTTTTATTATCGAAGATATTCGTGGAAAGGGCATGTGGGTAGAGTTTAGCATGCTTCTGCGTTTTCTTTCTTTACGAGCAGTTTGCTCAGGCGTTGCGTTTCCAGCGTTGCCTTTTCGATGATTTCCCTCAAAAGATGTATTAGGAAGAGCGAAAAGTGCTACAAAGCTTACTTGTAAGATTACAATATCCATTGAGCACTTGCTCAAGCTAGCGTTGGTTTTCAAAGTCAAAAGTCACTTAGGGGAAGGAAGGAAGGAGAGGATTACTGTACATATGATACCAAAAGCCTGATTTACTCAATAAAAGCGTTGCATTTCAAAACCCACTTCTGGAACTGTTTTATTCTGTCTTCTTACCTTGGCTTTCGTGATAAATGGAAGGATGGATACTCCTTGGCGCTTGAAAGGAGTTGTGATGTACTGGGTCCATAGAAAGGAATAGTTGGGTGTGGATAGGTCCAGTCGGGAGATATGAAGTCGTTAAACTGAGAACAGTAGCCGTGCGAGGACAAGTAAACAAACAACCATTGACGCTACGCCGTGCTTGAAACTTCAAGCCTCTAAGGCACAACCTATGATGATTCACACTTCACATGTCACACAGCCTAAGATTTCATGAATGCCTCAATTCGCATTTACGAGCTGATCGCGATCCAGATGCAGATCCAATTATCATAACACATCTCCATCCGCCCAGCCATCATGCATCATATACCCCTCATATACCACTCTCTCTTCTCCCCTTCACCCATTCCATGGCATTCTTTTCCCCCAGTAGCCCTTATACAAGATCAATCTGGTCGGGCCCCGTCTCAATTCTCATCCTCGCTCGGAGCGAAAATCTAAAAGCACAAGCACCCTCCCTCCTTCCTCCTGCCACCCCGAGGAAGTGTCCTCTTTTGCTCGCTTCATTCTGTTCCCATCTGTTGACACAATGATGCCCTGCCCAAACGCCATATAAAAACGAAGCCCATTCGGCTTTTCGGAATGCTAGAGAGAAACATCGAGAAATCGCAAGTGAAAAGCAAATCTTGTGCGCGCATGCAGAAAAGCAAAAGACCTAAACGCCGGTATGCAAAGCTCTTCTTTTTGGAGTTCTTTTGGTAGGATCGATACCACGCGCGATTGTTGTACATGTTTGAAGAGGGAATGTCGTTCATCGTCAATCTCAGTTCTTGGGGGAGCTGGATTTTGTTAGTTGTGATTGAAAGGAAGGACTTGGGGCTTACGTTGGTGAGAATTGAGGACTAGTAGGAGAGTACGACGGAGATGTCGGAGAGTATTTCGGAGAGGTGACGGCTCCTTGGTATTGTGGGCTCGTCGGAGAAAAGTTCGGACTGCTTGGGCTGTACACAGGACTGGTTGGGGACAGTCCAGAGCCCGGCGAAACCTTAGTTCCAGCGAAATTAGGCGAAGATGGACTGTAGTTGGGGGAGGTGGGAGAGTAGCTGGGCGACGTCGGCGAGTAGTTCGGACTGGACGGTGAGACATGCAGGTTTGGAGACGTCGGTGAGTAGTTGGGAGACGTCGGAGAATAGGATGGAGAAGTCGGTGACACGAATGAAGGTGACGTCGGACTGTAAGCTGGCGAAGTAGGCGTGAAAGCTGGGCTGACAGGCGAGAATCTGGGTGACGCAGAATATCCAGGACTGGCACCACCCATAAGTGGTGAAGTTGGGCTGTAGCCAGGTGAAGTTGGGGAAAATCCTGGAGAAACTGGACTCGTGCTGAAGGGCGACGAAGGGGAGTAGCCAGGTTGCCCCATAGGGCTGCGTGCCGTGCTGTATGGGCTCATGCTATTGTTGTATCCACCACCTTCACTATACACCGTAGCAAAACCAGCAGGAGTGGCGTTGCCACTAACTGCCATGGGTGAGAATGCAGAGTAAGGATCTGGCGTGCCGAGATACCCATCAGCCAGAGGAGATCCGGAGTCATAAGGCGTGGCAGCACCACCGTCAGCACCTTTGACAGACAAGCCGTGCATGAGACCCATTCTGCTGTTGTCAGAGATGACGGTCTCGAGCATCTTCGGATCAAGAAGAACGTCAAGCTCGCCAGTTCCCATGGGTGCCAGCTGACCAAGCATAACGTTTTCAGAGATACCACGACAATCATCAAGTTCACCCACGGCAGCAGCCTCGAGAAGAATTTCGACAGTCTCTTCGAAAGAACATCTCATCAAAGCACCAGTGTCAGCACGATTGATACCGTGACGGGTGATAGCCATCAGATGACCACGAGAAGTCATGACATCAACCAGGAGAGCAAGATGTCGATGGTTGACATAAGAACCGTCGAATGACAACACCTGTGTCAATTCTCGCATAAGTGCAGAACGAGTAGCCTCAATACCGAAGACCTCGAAGACCTGGATGAAGTGATTGGAGTAAGTGCGCGTCGTGTCGACACCTGGGACAGTCAACACCGCGGCAAGCGCGGTGCCCGTGGTGTCCAGGTACCACTCTTCGCAGCGGGGATCTCCCTTCTTTGCCAACAATTGACCATCAGGAAGTGTAACGAGCTTGTGTTCGGTATTTAAGAAAGCACGCTCAATGCCAGGAACACCACGGAGAGTCAATGTGTCGAGGATGTGAGCTTCAAGGCGCTTCAGCATGATGTCTTCCTCGATCTCATCATCATCGTACTTCGAGTCGCTCTGCTTGACCATTCGGATACGGATGACCTGCTCCTCGGCATTGTTATCACTGAAGATAACAGCCAGATCCTTGGGATAATTCTCCTTGATCTTGCTCGCAACATCCTCAACTCTCAGTCCTTTGTCCAACATCTTTTGACGATCCAGAATCAGACGAAGCAGCCATCTCGACTGGCTGTCAATGTCCAATGATTCCTCGGGAATGATGAAGTAAGACTCCACCATGTCCATATCATCAGGGATATTTGTAGACATGATATCGGGATCGTGATAGATCTCGGTAGCATGAGTGACGGAACGCAAGTTGGTGTGTTCGACCTCACTGCGCAACAATTTCGCAGTCTCCTGGGTGGAATTTTGGGACTCTTGATACACAACCATGGAGGGGGTCTTGATGTTCGTTGCGACGTTGAGAATTTCCTTGAGACGAGGAACACCCAGAGTAACGTTCTTGGAAGACACACCTGCAAAATGGAAAGTGTTCAGGGTCATTTGAGTGGCTGGTTCTCCGATAGACTGAGCAGCAAGAACACCAACCATCTCGCCTGGATTTACCAGAGCTCTGGTGAAACGTGACTCGAGCTCTCCGAGGACGTGTGCAAATGCGAGTTTGTTGAGGCGCATATCAAGAGCGACACGCTTGTAGGCAAGGCGAGATCGCAACTGGGCCTTGATCAACAAGGTGGCATTGATCTGTGCTTCCACAGACCATGGATCATCTCCTCGGACAATAACCATTCTCTCAAGAAGTGCTCTAACTTGAGGAATGACTTCAGCTGGGTGAAGATCACTTCGCTGTGCATCATCGACGTGGAACAGTCTCCTCGCAGTATCGATGATTCTGACAACATTCAGAGGAAGTTGCATCATCTCTTCATCCTTTTTTGATTTATTGACATCGCGGAGCATTACGCGATCAGCCTTGAGCTGTTCCCACTCTTCGTCTAGAAGCTGCTGCACTTTGAGATCGCCACTTAGATTGGCTGCATTTTCGAGAAGCTCGGCAGAAATTTTGTTCTTGTCGTCCATGACATCAAGGCGATAGCGTTCCTCAAACTTGGCATCGCTCATGTTGATGGAATCAACCTTTTGCCTCTCAATGAAGACCCCATCAAGACCATCTTCACCATACACGAACTGCACAATATCGCCAAGGGAGTTTCGGACTGTGCCATCGTATTTCGCCATGACATCTTCGAGGGCCTTAACGAGACGCCGTTGGATGTAACCTGTCTCTGCAGTCTTGACAGCAGTATCGATAAGACCTTCACGACCAGCCATGGCGTGGAAGAAGAACTCCGTGGGCGTGAGACCTCGGAGATAAGAATTCTCAACAAATCCTCGAGACTCGGGGGAGTAATCGTCTTTGGTGAAATGAGGCAGAGACCGGTATTTGAAGCCGAAAGGGATACGCTTTCCTTCAACGGACTGTTGGCCAACCAAAGCAGTCATTTGAGAAATGTTGATCGTAGAACCCTTGGATCCAGATCGAGCCATGACGACAGCGTTGTTGAGATCCTTCAAGCTGGCTTCAGTTCTGGTACCAGCCTTGTCGCGGGCGGTGTTGAGAGCCTTAGAAACCAGGGACTCGAAAGTCTCACGAACGTTCATTCCCGGCAGAGACTCCAATTTGTTGGCTGTGGCCTTAAGCGTGAGTGAACGGACCTCGTCCTTCTGAAGATTGATAGCTTCTTCGATCTTCGCGATTGTCCCTTTGTCTGGAATTGTATCACCGATTCCAATGCTGAAGCCGTTGTGCAGAAGCCAATAGTTGACAACCCGCTGACAACCATTGAAGAATGCCATGGCGGCAGCTGGGCCATGCTCATTGAAGATGATGTGAACAATGCCGCCTCCAGTAGCACCTACGATCTTCTTTGTGAGCAGTCCAAACATAAGCTCGCCTTGATCAATCAGAACACCATCATCATTCAGAGGCGCATCTTCACCATTGTCATTTGCCATGTGAAGGCTGACAATCTTCGGGATGACCATACTGATGACTTGCTTGCCGGTCCATCTGGGTCGTGGCTTCAAGATAGCTGGTTGGGGAATAATTCCGTCCCATTCAGGAACCCAAAGCAAAATATTCATGAGAGCTTCCTTGGTGATGAAAGTATCTCGACGGCAAAGCTTATACACACCAGCCAAGGTGTCTTGCACGATACCCATGAGAGGGCCGTTCCGCTGAGGCGAAACAATGTTCAATGGAACCATACAAAGTTGCATAACCTCTGCTCTGGTCTCCTCTGTCTGTGGAACGTGCAAGTTCATTTCATCACCATCGAAATCGGCGTTGTATGGAGAAGTAACGGACAGGTTTAGTCGAAAGGTTGAGTAAGGCATAACCTTGACTCTGTGGCCCATCATGGACTCCTTGTGCAACGAAGGTTGACGATTGAAGATGATAAAGTCTCCATCAACAATATGTCTCTCGACCTTCCATCCATACTCCAAAGAAATAGCACCTGCGCGCTTGTGATGTCGTAAATCGATTCGAGTACCATCGGAACGAATGACGTACTTTGCACCTGGGTGCTCGTTCGGCCCATTCTGGACAAGTTGATGCAGCTTTCCGATGTTATACGGGGTGACCGTTTCTGGATAGGTGAGGGTGCGTGCAATACTGCGGGGAACTCCCACCTCGTCCAAAGACAAGTTGGGGTCACCAGTAATGACCGTACGTGCAGAGAAGTCGACACGCTTTCCCATCAAGTTACCACGAAGACGGCCTTCTTTTCCCTTTAGACGAGCGCGAATTGACTTGACAGGTCTACCAGACTTCTGCAAAGCTTGTGGCTGACCAGCAATATCGTTATCCATATACGTAGCAACATGATATTGCAGCAAATTCTCGAAGTCCGCCAAAATATGTGCAGGGGAACCTTCCTGTTGAGCTTGTCGAACGTTGCCATTGGCACGAATAATGTCACCCAGCTTATATGTTAAATCATCCTCTCCTCGCATGCCCTGACCTGTGCCGTCCATTGAAATGCTCGGTCGAACGGGTGGAGGAGGGACTGGAAGAACAGTGATAATCATCCATTCAGGTCGCGCATAGTCGGTGCTTAAGCCGAGGTCATGAATCTCAGAAGTAGAAATACTTCGGAAGACGTTCAGAGCCATTTCAGCAGTAATTTGCTTCTTTTCGGGCGTTGTGCCATCATTGTCCTCGTCCTTGGGGACCTTCCACGTACCCCACAATTGCAGAGCTTGCTGGCGAACTTCAGGCTGAGTATTTCCGCAACCACCATGTGCACGCTTCGCGGCCTCCTTTGGGTCCTCGTTGAGACCATCCTCATTCGCAGACACATCGCTATCACAGATCATCTTGGGCTTGCAAAGTCGCCAGATCGTATCGAACCTACGCTTCGGGTCTCGAAGTGAAACGGCTGCTTTGTACGCTGGATTACTCTGAGATTGTGATGTTAGCACATAGGATCAAGCATGCTTCCCACTCTACGTGGGAGAACTAACCCTGTCTAGCTTGACTCTGCCACAGTTGTGACAGACAATCTCCAGCAACTTCTTAGTCTTCTTAAGAAAGCCGGGGTGAAAGACAGGCTTCGCCAACTCGATGTGGCCAAAGTGACCGGGACACTCGGACATATTCTGATCGCATGTGGCACACTTGAACTGGCGATCGATGGAACCCAGGCGTGGGTCGTTCAGTCCTCCGTCTCGAGGCTTCAGCTTGCTCTCGTCCATCGTCTCGGGGTACAAGATGTGAGCGACACTCATGTTCTTTATCTCCTCCGGGGACAGAAGCCCAAACTGAATCTCTTGGATCGTGCGCAGCGGCGCATCGCTGTGCGCGAAGTTGAGGTTCGCCATGATGACGGTTGTTGGTGCTAACGTGAACTCGGGCGCGACGGGCGAGGGAGGATGGCGAGAGCGTCACGACGCGCGCGGAGGGCTCGAAGAAGTCGCAGAGGGCTCAAGGACTCGAAACTCGATGGGATAGGCACAGCGACTCGATGCGCAGGATGCAAAAGAGTGTGGTTGTCGCGATGGCGCTGATGGCAGCCCAGGGCGAAGGCCCAATGGCGCTGATGGCAGCCCAGGGCGAAGGCCCGATGGCGAACCTTCAGTTCTCCGACCGTGAGACGTCCAGCGGTGCGACGGGGACGGCGTAAAGAGTGTAGTGACCTTCTTTCTCGTGGGAAAGAACTTCAGAGAGGAATGCACGATGTCCGACGCGCGATTCCGGCGAGTTGGGGATGATGGTGTTGAGGAATGATTGTTTTGGGCCCAAAGCGTCTCCGAAGTTCTTCTTCTTCTTTGCGGCTCAGGGCGCTACTCCCAATGCGGCCTAGCAAATGCGACTCCTGATTTGCTCGCTAAATTTCTGGGGCTGAATCTTTGGCGGTGGCGTCGTTTCGAAAAATCTGACCTTTGACTCATTCGGCCACCCATGAATAGGGGGGGTCGCATGGATGCAGGACGATTCGCTGAGCGCATGAGACGAGAAAGGTGAGTGAATCACAGCCAGAGGCAACCGTTGATGCCTTCGGAAAAAGGGGAGAGAATTACAGTCACATGACCTTACACGGTGCTTCGATTGAGAGTGCTTATTCGAGCAAAGGATGAAGGCTGCCATGGAAATAATGGCAACATCCCGAGATGGGATTTATGCCAGTACAAATGTGATTTGTCACCAACATCTTTTGAGGCTGTTGGGAAGGTGAAGCTCAGTCACGTGATTGGCAAGAAAATGCACTTCGTAAGATTTGTCGCAATTCATGGCTCAATTCTGGTCGTCAACGTACTTAATATTAACAATTATTCCGAAATGGAGAGAGGCTCCCAGCTGAACTGTTCCTGAAGTTAAGGGACAATCGACAAACCATGAGAGTGTTCAGACTTCGAAATTTCCTCCGGTTACAGTACATAGCAATACGAGCATTTCGCGCGAATTTCGACAATCCCTGATGTCTCGAAAATACGGCTTACAATCTCTTAAGATAGATCCTTCTGTCTAGCTAATATCAACCTATAAAATCCAGCTAAATTTGTCAAAAAGGGGGGGGGCGGGGCGTAAGCGAAAATAAATATTCGGTGTATCTAGAATAAATCTTAGAGAAAATAACCGAGAATGAAATTCAACGATCTCAGCTTCTGCCATCAGCAGAAAAATTATGTTTCATGGATCAGTCAGTGTATGAAAATTGACAGCCAAACTTAGGGGTCAACGGTAATAATCTATAATCTCCGTTCCTGGCTAGCACCCCGCTTTTGGAGCTACCCCGCGCGGTGGGAATGGATGTTAACACGTCTTCAAAAGCACAACACCGGCCCTCGATCCCGGAACCCTTTTTCTCCGTGATTTTTCACAATCAAGCTGTTGAGAAGAAGCATATCACTAACGATCATGAGAACGGATGTACCAAGTCCGGGACTACGGGTTCCCATTCCGAAAGGTCCCTGGATCTGCCCTGAAAGGCGATCATAACATGTACCTCAGATAATAGACCGATTTGTGGGAAATTCTCTACATCCTTACCCTGTCTTTTCTTTCATTTCCGTCTCTCAAACCAGCGTTTGTAGCCGCTTCTCTCCTCGCCCTCCGCCAAATTGCGCGTCAGGTCGAGCAGCACGCTAATGATGGGATTGATCCTTGATGGCCGCAGCTGAGTTTAGATAGTGCCTAGTGAGGAATTGAGTCTTTGACCGACCATATATTGATGGTGACGTCTGTCTTCCAAAGTTTGAGACTGCAGACAGACGACCATTTCGACTTCCAACCGAAAGTCTCTTCTCATCTCCGCAACTATGAAGATCTTTCACATACTTCCATTGTTCATCGCAGCCGCTCCCATCAATGCTGCATTCACATGGACCAGTGCCCATACTGGAGGTGGAGGTGGCTTTATCCCTAGCATTGTATTCCATCCCAAGACCAAGGGCGTCGCCTATGCCCGCGCAGACATTGGCGGCATGTACAAACTCAACTCGGATGACAGCTGGACCGCTATATCGGATGGCATCGCCCAAGATGCTAGCTGGTATACGAAACTCCTAGTTGACTGAAGCGTTTCTTCTAACAGAATTTAGGCATAACTGGGGCACAGATGCCTTGGCTCTAGACCCACAGAATGCCGACGTGGTGTACGCTGCCTTGGGCATGTACACGAACAGCTGGTATGTGCGACGTCTTCTCTGTTTTGGATATATCAATGAGGAAACTTCGTACAGGGACCCAAACAATGGTTGCATTGCAAAGAGTACCGACCAAGGTAGCACTTGGACATTCAGCAATCTGACGTTCAAGGTCGGCGGGAACATGCCAGGTCGAGGCACAGGTGAGCGTCTCGCCGTCGACCCCGCGAACTCAAACATTATCTACTTTGGCGCTCGCAGCGGGCATGGCTTGTGGAAGTCCACCGACGGAGGAGTCACGTTCTCAAATGTGACGAGCTTCACCAACACGGGAACGTATCGCGAGGACCCTTCTGATACCACGGGATACGAAAGCGACCTCATGGGTCTCCTATTCGTAACCTTTGACAGCACCTCGTCAACCATCAACGGAGCTACTTCTCGGATCTTCGTTGGTGTTGCGGACAACATCACTGCTTCTGTCTACGAATCCACCGACGCGGGATCTACCTGGTCACCTCTTGCAGGCCAACCAGGGTCGTTCTTCCCGCATAAATGCAGATTGCAACCCACGGAAAAAGCACTTTATCTGACTTACAGCAATGGAATTGGTCCGTATGACGGGACTGACGGCGCTGTGTGGCGATATAATTTGACTTCGAGTGCATGGACGAATATTACTCCAGTCAGTGGCTCTAATCTTTATTTCGGCTTTGGCGGGCTCGGTATCGACATGCTGAAGCCGGGGTATCTTGTGGTTGCTGCTTTGAACTCGTGGTGGCCAAATGCTCAAATCTTCCGATCGAATGATTCGGGTCTCTCGTGGAGCCCTCTTTGGGAATGGTCAAGCTATCCGAGCATGAATAACTACTACGGTTTATCGGTAAGTTGCAAGCCACCAAAGAGTTGCTCCCCCCACATCGGCTTTCGCCAGGTGTAGCATTTGGTTTCGATTAGGCTAACGGTTCATAGAGCTCTAATGCCCCTTGGATTGCCACTAGTTTTTGGGACGTTGCAAATGATGAAACTCTGGGTTGGATGATTGAGTCTCTTGAAATCGATCCTTTCGACAGCAATCACTGGCTTTACGGGACCGGCTTGACCATTATGGGAGGCCATGATTTGACCGACTGGGATAGCATCCACAACGTCTCTATCTCAACGCTGGCGAATGGGATAGAGGAGATGGCTGTTACCGGACTGGTATCTGTGCCAGGTGGCTCTGAGCTGCTGGTCGCTGTTGGGGATGATAGTGGATTTACCTACTTGTCATCCAGCAGCCTCGGAACAGCGCCATCAACTAATTGGATGACTCCCGAGTTCACCACCAGTACCAGTGTTGATTATGCGGGTCTTGCCGTGGCTGATATTGTTAGATCGGGTAATGCTGCAGGCACGCAACAAATTGGAGTCTCCAGCAATGGTGGAAGTACTTGGAGGTACGTGCTTCCAATGGCAGACCGAGCATTCCGTTCCTCTCATCCGTTGTGTATTTAGAGACTTCTCATTAAAACCTTGCTGACTTAGCACTTAAAAGCATCGACTATGGAGCGACCACTACAGCATACGGCGGCACCGTGGCTTACTCTGCAAGCGGAGACACAGTTCTCTGGTCTACCGCCAACCAAGGAGTTCTTCGCTCTCAATATACCAGCACTTTCGCTAGCATATCAAGTTTACCAGCTACCGCTCTCATTACAAGCGACAAGCAAAACGATAACTATTTCTACGCGGGCCTTGCCTCGACATTCTACGTCTCCTCCAACAATGGACAGACCTTTACCACAGGCGGGTCTCTCAGCGGCGCCAGCCAGATAAACGCAATTATCGTCCACCCAACCATCGCGGGCCAAATATACGTGAGCACAAACGCAGGCATCTACCTATCCACCACCTTCGGTTCAAGTTTCACGCTACTAACTTCCGCCCTTACAAATGTATACGAAATCGCCCTCGGCGTAGGCTCTGGGTCAACATGGAACCTCTACGCTTTCGGTACTGGATCCGCAGGCAACAAGCTCTACGGCAGCGCAGACAACGGCACCACATGGAGCGATCTCCAAGGCACGCAAAGCTTCGGTTCTATCGCCGGCTGTAAGCTGGCTGGCAGCGGTAATGTTGCTGGTCAGCTGTATGTCGGGACTAACGGACGTGGTGTTTTCTATGCCAAAGGCAATCTTGCAGGCAGCTCCACGACGACAGCTTTGTCAAGTTCTAGTTCGAGCATTAAGTCTACGTCTACGGTTTCGTCTACACATTCGTCTTCGACTGTCGTTACGACGACGCTAGCGACGACGAGCACGGTAAAGAGTTCTTCGGCTGTTTCAAGCTTGACTTCGTCATCCATCACAGCTTGTGTGGTTGGTGCTTATGGTCAGTGTGGTGGTTCGGCATATACGGGGTGCACGGCTTGTGTGTCTGGATACACGTGCCAGGTTCAGAACTCGTTTTACTCTCAATGTGTATGAAGGGAATTTCAGACGGGAGGCCTACGTCAAAGTACATAGCGGTTTGCAAGGACGTGCAAAGAGGAAGAGAAATTTCAGCTTTCGTTAAAACTTTGCGTTTTGAGTTATGCACGCGTGTACTAATGTGTAGGCATAATCTTCTATTGTAGCATGCCTTAAGCCTACCTCTTGCCTAACACAAATCTACAAAAAGCACCTACAAAAATAAAATTGAAGTACGACTTTTCTAGTCTAAGCCTAACAACTTGCTTCGCGTTGGTTAGCTAGCGTTGTGGCTTTGCTCTAGCGTATAGTACTCACCATCGCCTCACCCTCTGCTACGCAGTCACGTTCCTACTCTCCTTTTTGGTTACCAATTATAATTTACTTACTACTCGGTTTCGCAACACGAAAGTTGTCAACTCCACGACTACATTTAGGGGGAGCTCACACAGAATCGCAGCTCGCCTGTTGTAAGAAGCAATCGTTGTTTAGAACAGGGCCTAGAAGAGATTGCGCAAGCGCCGTCCAAAAATGGTTGTTGTAAGATTTGATGAGCTGATAAGGCCCCAGGCCGCTGCATGCTGGCTGTTGAATTCTGGGTCATCCCTTGGATAGTAAGGAAACTTGACCTTGTCTTCCAAAATACTGGGAGGAACAGGCACGCCACTTCTAAGTAGCCAAGTGATGATCAAGGGGTTGTGACCACTCCTCCCAGTACAAAGAGCTTCGAGAAAACCATCAGTATTGGCTCCTCTTTCGACAACCATCTTGCACAGCCGAAGCTTAGCAGGCTCCGGAGCTGGAAACCAGGTTATATAGTAGAGGAATTGCACTTCAGTATAACTCCCGTCGAATAGCCTGAATCTGAAGTTGGCATCGGCTCCAGCAAGTAGCAAATATTCGATCGATTTGAACAAATTTTCCGCGTCAGTACCTGCCCCAAAGTCGCGTGTAAAGAGAAAACTCTGAATAGCGGTTTTACTGGAATCTTCCTCTTTGAAAACAGCATTTATTTCTGCGCCTTGTGCAATCAAGTCAAGCACAAGCTGGGGGCTGCAAGTACCAGCTCCATAAACAGCGTAATGAAGAAGTGGTCGGCCTGGCTTGGCGTTGACTAGTCCAGGGTTTTCATTCAATGTTTCTGCTACGTAGTAGCGCATTGAGTTGCAGATGGCAAAGCATAGGAAGTTGGATTTCCATGTCGATGGCTTATCTATTGCCTGTCTCTCGGGAAAAGCATCGCAGTTGCTCTCTGGCCACGCATCCCCCAGGGGGTCATGAGAACTTAATTTTGCATCCACCGCTTGCAATAGTCTGGTTTGCGCCGTCGGCTTTCTGCTGAGAAGACTGGTTGATGACTCAGGTGGGATGTTCTCTGTTTCTAGTAAAGGCGCATACGTGAGAACTTCAGTCTCGGGAGTGTAAGGTACGAATACTTGAAGTCGTCGTCTTGTATCTTCTGGGAACTCAAACCACTGGAGACAGAATTCCAGAAACATCATGTTCCCATCATGAGAATCTTCTCCGCAGCCTTGGATATCTTCCGTGAAGATCTTTCGGAGTGTGGTCGACTCAAGTAGATATTCCTTGGCGGTCTGGTGGAGAAATTGTACATTTCTCAAGACCTTCATGTTCTCCGGCTCTGGAACTGCATCGATAGTCACGTCTTCTACCATGTCAACTCGAGGTTCTCTCTGTAGAAGCCTTTTCAGAACATTACTCCTTTTAGAAGATGTAGCTTTGGGATGAGCGGAAGAAATTGCATCGGCGGTATAGGCAGTCGGATTTTGAGAAGTATGGACACCTGTGTCCTCCAACTCAAAATCGAAGGTCCTTGAGGAGTCGAGGTCCATATCTGGTGGTACATCGGACTCGTTTGCTTCAATTTCTTCCACCAAGGCCTCAGCTCCGTGCACCTCTAGAAGCCCCATACATCGATCTTGAAGAATGCGCTGAAGAGCTTTATATAACGTATTTTGTGCATCGAGATCACGCTCCATTTTGTCTAAGAATTCAACCATTGATTTGAACGCGAATCGGTCTTCAATCCGGCATTTGGTCTTGGACACCCGCTTTTCCTTTATGAAGGCTGCCATGATAATGAGCTCCACTAGTGGTAGGTTCCTTTTCGACCGAAGCACAAGTTCCAGCATGATGTAGGACTCCAGACGATTCTCTGGTGCGATGCGTTTCAAAATGTACTCGTAAAGGTCTCGGAGATCTGGAGGAAATTCATCCAATTTCTTCATCATGTAGGACATCAAGCGATTCCTTGACCATTGTTTGATGAGTTCATGGACGACTAACCGAACCCAGAGGAAGACTCCGTTGGCTTTCTCAGCAATCTTGACCATCAAAACTTCAGGGGTCAATATGGCAGGCCTTTGGATTTCCTTGCTTGACCGCGCTGATGCTGGCTTTGAAGAATTCGAAACTTTGGATGAGCTAGGCTGTGGTCTGAGAAATGTCGTTTGTGGCGTAACACCCAACTTTCTTCCAAGGTTGCCATAGATGTATTTATCAATGTCAGACCTGGTGAACTTTTCGATTTTGAAGCCTTCATTCTGCTCGAAGTGATCCTTGAAGACGTTCTCCGGTCGGCTAGAAACAATCATTTTTAGCTGTACGTTCGAAGATGTGGTATCCACCAGATCTTGAAAGAACTCCACCATTGCCTCGTGTTCTTCTGACCCCTCCGTCTCCTCATGTTCATCGAGGGCATCCACCAAAGCGCAGATGTGCAAACGCACCGTGGTCTGCGTTGTGATAGCCTTTAGACCTGCTTTCAGTTCTACAGTTGTCCACCCATACACGGTCTCTGCAGTGGGGATCTGTGTGCTATTTCCAACAGAGACTGCACCACGGGCATCAACTCGAGAACTAGATGTATTGGTCCGCTTCGGTTTCCTTAATGCGTGTGGTAAGATGAAATGAACGAGGTTTGTGTTCTGTTTGACGATCTGATAAAGGAGGCTGCTCAAGACTCCAGCAAGGGACTTTTGAATCGCAATACCACGGTCATGGAAAAAAGCGCAAATGATCAACCACGGATTAGAGACGATTTTCCATCCCGCATATAACGGAAGATTCTTCTTGGTTAGTGGGTTCTGCCAGATATTCTTCATGGCGGTGGATTTTCCAGAGCCAGCCTTCCCTCGGATCCAGAAAATTCCTCTACCAGAACGAAGCCATTGCACAAGGCCTGGGCCTGCTTGTGACTCATCCCAAAGCCATTCTTGGGTTTCACTTCGTATCAACTTCTGCTGACCGTCTGTTGTTTTATGCCACTCGTATGTGTAATGCAAGGAGACTTGTTCTGGCCGAATATTCATAGCTTGAACATTTAGACTTTCAACGCACGAAACAATCTCCATTCCTAGATTCGTTTCTAAATAAACCATATTAGTTGGCAGTCTTATCCAACAGATTAGATGCTTCGCACTAACTCGCCGATTCTTGTATTTCACGTTCTATGTTTCCGACATGACGCCCTAGTGCCTCTTTGACTTTGATATATCCATTGTCGTCTGGCCCATAAAATCGGCACATTGTGACGTGGTTTCCATTGATAGTCTCCTCACGCTCCCTGCCATAACCAAGCCGTGCAGAGTCTGCCTCGACAATCTTGAAGGAAATCAGCCAAAGCACGTTCAAATAATAGATAACCAACCTTTCCACGGAGTGGACCGTATCCACTGAACCCTTGAGCCTCCAAAAATGTGTCTATGTATATTCGATTTTTCGAAAGTATTTGTGCAAAATCTTTTAATAGAAGACTTGGGAGTTCGGAATTCGGTTTGAGGTTTCTGAGATTCGTATCATTTGCGTCCATACCCATAGCCATGGCTACATTTGCCGCAAGAAGTCCGAGATCGGCATAATCGGAGCCTCTATGAGGAGTCGAGAAGAACATTATTGCAAATGTAGACTCGAAGACGTTTTTATAGTCGAGATCTTCATCGTTGGCCGTTCTGGCGAGTCGGAGAGCCTACACGTTTAAGCAGACGATAAGAATACCGGCGCCTCAAAGTAATTCAACGTACCTCTTTCAAGATTAGACCTCCTAAGCTGTGGACGATGAATATGATCTTTCTAGTACAGGCCGTTCCTTCTCTTCTTGCAGCCTCCAAACGCTTCAATAGATCATTTCCATGCTCTAGTATGCCATTCTTGTTCGCGGGGCCGTCAAAGAACCTGCTGACATGAGAGTCATACCCAAATGTAAGGACTCGGCAGCTCTTGAAATCGACTGGCAAGAGTTCTGCAGGCCAATAAAACCCTGGCTCTGCTTGCTCTCCCTCCGTCGGCGTCGATGTCCTGGCTCTTGAGGAACCATTATCAGAATGCTTCCAATTCTCTTTGAATTTTGCGGCAACTTGGTGGAAAAGGCTCGATTTCTTGTTTGCTGCTTTTGGGTCGCTGGTCGCACCTGTCGTGTAGGTCCATGTAGTTTGAGGATGGCCTTGGATACCGTGGACGAAGACAATACTATCAAGCACGCACATTAGATACTTGTGTTCCAAAAAAAGGTTAGAGAATAGACATTACTCTGCAACGGGAGCCTCTCCTCCATCGTGAAGCACCGTAAGTCCGAGCAGGTTCACGCGTGGAGTTTTTTGGCGCCCTGAATTTCCCTGTGGTGCCTGCGGCGCCCGCGATGCGTTCGATTCCTGTGTAGCTAGCGGGGCTGATGTGACAATGCGCGGTGTATGGACGTCCTCGACCTCGACAGAGCTGGGGGTCGGAGCATCGGAGTAGCCATTAGTACTCATCGCAATCAATCATCTCAAATCAATCGAACAAGAAGCAATCGAGGGGTAAACATGCTTTTACGAAAGGCCAGGCCACGCCTTTTAATTAGCCAGGGCCCCGGTAATGCCACATGCGGGTGACTAACGAGCCAATACTTGTGAAACTCGAGGCGCAGAGTTATCAACACGACGATGCAACTACCTACCAACGCAATTAGTATTCCACGACTACGTGACGGTGCTACGCCTTACGGGTGAACCGAAAGTAACTATCGGCGTTCTCCTTCGACAACTGCCCTCCGACCTCACAGCAATGATTGACCCTGTTACCGCGATCGGTCTCGTCTCCGGGATCCTCTCATTTGTCGGCGCTGCGAAGAACATTTTGAAACTATCATGGACTCTCTACAACTCGGTCGAAGGGTGTTCAGAAGAGACACAGATACGATTGGAGTTGGCTGATAGCATGAACTCTATTTCGAACCGCATAGTTCCCGCCCATCAGCCTCCCCTGAGTGAAGAGGACAGAGCTCTTTTTACCTTGGCTCAGGAGTGCGATAAGCTGACAAATGATATCAAAAATGTGCTGCAGAACCTTAAGCCCAAACGTCATAAATCCAAGGCCCAGAGCAGCCTTGCAGCATTGAGAACATTAATGCTTGAACCGAAAATTAAAGACCTGGAGAAGCAACTTCAACGCTGCCGCGATCAGCTCCATTTCCACATTGCCGCCTTATCCAGGTAAGCGTGAAACTAGCGGATCGCAAAACGTGGAAAGATTGAGATCTCAACAACAGAATGACTAACACAGAGGCAGAGGAAATCTCAAAGCCCTCATAGCGATTTCTAAAGAGGATGGGGTGAAAATGACTCAACTTGAGCTCTCTATCACTCAAATGAGGCAGACTATGAAGAAAATGACGACTATGAAGGTTGACTGCATTAGCGACCAAGCCCTGACTCAGTTGAAAAATCTGTTACGTGACGGACAGGACACTTTAAATGAGTTTGCACAAGACCGAATCTTGAGAGGAATCAAGGCAGGGTTCGAGGATATGTCATACCGTTATCAGAACATCGATAGTCCATTTCAAGATATATTCGAAGGTTTTGAACCTCAATGGGGAATTTGAAGAGGCCACAAAGTTCACTCAGTGGCTATCATCCGGAGACGGCATCTTCCACATATGCGGCAAACTTGGCTCGGGCAAGTCTACGCTAAGTAAGTGGCAAAGTGCCTTTGTTCCCGTCATGTCTTCTCGTTGCCCAGAGCTTTTCTTGGTTTCTCTGTTCCTGCCAAGGAGGCACGGGAAATGACTAGGAAAGGCTATTGATACTGGAGACTAACGAGCACTAGTGAAGATGCTGTGTAGATACGAGAAGACCAGAGCTGAGCTAATCAAGTGGATGCGTAGGTCAAATTCACCAAAGAAGCTTTTCATAATCTTTTTTTACTTGAGCTAACGGCCAATTAGAGGTAAAAAGAGGGCGAACGCTCATTGTAGCCGATTTTTTCTTCTATGCCCTTGGCTCAGATCCTCGGCAGAAGTCTTTAATGGGCC
>Ga0302140_10002424_pt1 | contig 24214 bp, 25 predicted proteins | sample I_Bog_E1_1_FD_202095 | JGI IMG/M metagenome (GOLD analysis project Ga0302140, IMG submission 202095) | Peat permafrost microbial communities from Stordalen Mire near Abisko, Sweden - I_Bog_E1_1 | ecosystem: Environmental > Terrestrial > Soil > Wetlands > Peat | place: Sweden: Abisko, Stordalen... | reverse complement strand
TGCTAATGGCTTCAAACGTAGAAGACCCTGTTGCATTAAACGGATGAAAATTGGCCGTCTTTATAAAAAAAAGGCCGCCGATGGCAATTACCACCAGCGGAAGTATTTTTAAGATAGAGGTGATCATTTGGACCTCGCCTGATGTTTTTACGCCGCGATTGTTTATCCAGGTTAAAAACCAAATGGCCCATAATCCCAATAAAACGGCGTAAACCGGCTCCGTGCGTAAGCCAGGAAAAAATGTGCTCATTGCCCCAACGAATGAAACGACAATGGCCGCATTTGCGGTAACCACTGAAATTAAATATCCCCAGCCAACCAGGAAAGCCGCAAAATCGCCAAAACCGACGCGGGTGTAGGCATACAAGCCGCCGGCAGCGCCCGGAACCATTTTACTAAGCCCGCTGAATACCCGGGCAATAAAAAAGGTGCCGATAGCCGCAAAAAGCCATCCTATTAAGCTTATGCTCCCGAAAGCCGCCATTGATGCCGGCACCAGGTACACCCCCGCACCGATCATGCCGCCCACTACCAGCGATGTGCTGGTCCAAAGACCTAGTTTTGCGGGTTGTTCTGCCATTTAGGGCGGGGCTAAAAATCAGTAGTTTAAAAAGATTGCAAAGGCCTAATATATCGAATATTGTATAAAGTTCATATTCCTAACTGTTCATTATTGCCCCGCAATTGATATCGATTGCCTGCCCGGTGATGGAACTTTGGCTTAATAAATAAGCCACCAGGTCTGCAATTTCCTCCGGCCGGCTCATGCGCCTAAGCGGCACACTTTGCATTGCAATGTCATAGAACTCCCGCTTACTGATACCGATGCCGTCAGCTATGCCCTGCAGGCCTTGCTGCGCCATATCGGTATCCACCCAGCCGGGGCAAATAGCATTAACCAGTATTTGTTGAGGGGCATATTGTACTGCCCAGGAGCGCAACAGGCCCAGCAAACCGGCCTTTGAAGTGCAATAAGCCGAATAATTTGCTACGCCAAGCCTGGCCAGCACAGAAGAAGTTATAAGAATGTGTTTTGGGCTCGCGGTTTTATTTAGAAAGGGCAAAAAGGTATTGACAAAATTATAGGTGCCGGTAAGGTTAGTGTCGATGATCTCCTGCCAGCGGTCACTATCTCCCCAATGGTTCTCACCGCCGATGCCGGCATTGGCAACGAGGCCGTCTATCGATAATCTTCCGACCTGGCCGGCAGATTGGTTTAAACCTTGTTTGTCGCGGATGTCTGCTTCAATACTGAAATGACCCTTGCCGGGCAGTGTCTCCAATGTTTGCTGCAGATTTTGCGGGTTGCGGCCGAGCAAAATACACCGGTGGCAGTTGCTGCTTAATTTTTGTGCAATTGCACGGCCTATCCCGCTGCCTGCGCCGCTAATAAGGTATGTTTTGGTCATAGGCGCTAATGTAATTATACTTTCTGCCGCTTGCCAAACCCGATATCGTTATTATTTGTTCATGGCGTCGCCAAATGCTGTCACCCATGCGTCATCCTCTTTGATTTTGTGGGTGGCCAAAAAATCATCCGCTTTGCTGCCTTCGGCCGCGAAAACCGATCTTATCGATTTTTTATTCAGGTTTAATGGCTGGAAAAAGGTAGTGGTTAAATTTATTACATAATAGCTGTTCTCGTCGGCGTACTCGTCATAGGTGTTACCTGTTGATGTAATACCATCCGTTTTATAATTTGACGGGATAAATTTGGTTTTAATTAATTTGTATAGTTTATACTTTGGGCCGGCGCTGAGTACCTGTGCGTAAAGATCGGCACTGATACCTAACATTCTTTCAAAAGTGTACCGCCGGTCCTGCGGGCTAAACAACACGAATGATTGGATGGAGTTTTTATCGGCCACCATTACCGAACTAAGGTTTTCCGTCAGAAAAAGATCGCCGGTCATTTTATCGTAGTTCAACAACAGGGTGGGAGCTTGTATGATGTCGCCGTTCACCTTTACCAGGTAACCGTGAACCCATTGTGTGAACAAAAACTGGCTGCCCCTGGTTTCTTTTATATTAGTAAAAGTTATCGATCCGAACTGATTGATCCCACCGCGGCCCGACTCATCCTGAACCGGCTTGAACGCCTCTTCCACTGCTTTTACGTTAGCATTTGAATTGTCCGCAGCGCCGGCGCTATTGTCCCTTTTCAAAGTAATTTGCAGGTTTTGATGGCCGTCAACAGCGATGGTCGATCCAGCATAACCGTTGCAGGTGACCGTAAGCTGGGACTGCTGGTTCACCGTTAGCGAAAATCTTCCCAGCGAGTCGGTATAAGTTGCATTATTTAGTTGTTTTTCCAGCACAAAGGCGTAACGCAAGGGCTGGCCGTCGGTGTTGCCAACCACGCCGCTAACTGCAATATTTTGCGCCAGGCTGGTTTGGCCGGCAAACACCAACATGATCAGAAAAATTTGGACTTTTTTCATAAGAAAAGGTTTTTACAGATTTAAGTATTAAATGGTGAACGCTATAGGATGATGATTATTGTTCAGCAAGATTGATCAGCCCCCGGCGGATCAGCTTTTGAAGATACATATCCACCTCCATATCACCCATGCCGTAAATTTTTTCGGTTTGCCAAAACACACTCAGTATTTCGGGCCAGGTGTGGTAGCCATTCTGATAAATATCCAGCAGTTTTTGCTCGATTGAATTTAGCCTTTTATCGTTTAAGGTGAGCCGTTTCAATTGTGCCGCCAGCGCCGGTTTAAGACAATGCAGGCTTCCCCAAAAATCTGTGTTGCCGATATAGTTTTTCAGCATTTCGGCGTTGTGGCTTACATAAATCGCCCATGCTTCGGCAGCTATTATAAAATCTATTTGGCTAAGTTGTGTCCTGATATGGTCATATAGGTATTCAAGTTCGTCTGCCGTTAGCTCGCCCATTCCCCTAAAATCTTCCTTTCCGGGGTAATCCTCCGGACAGATCAAAAAAAGGGCAGGAGCTGAAAGGTCCGTTTTCTTTTCCAGGTAATTCATCACGCCCAGCATATTTACCTGGCAATGCAGGTCGAATTCAAACCAAAGGTTTATTTCGTCATAGGCGCCTTCCAGGCGTGCCAATTCGTTAAGTACATTTTGCTGGTAATAGTCGGGTGTTTCCTTAAATGCTTCGCTTATCCATTCCGAACGGTTTCGCCAGAATTGGGCCGAAGAGATATCTTCTGACAGCGGGCCCTCTGACAATACTTCACGCCAAACCAATACATCGCCCTCAAGCCCTGTTTCGGCAAAGGTTAGGGCAGTTGAATCACCGTTAAGGACGTGCAGAATACTCATTTTTTTGTTAAATATACCTAATCGACCACTTATTTTAATCCGTACGGGATTGAACTAAGCTTTTATCTTAACAGCGGAAACAGGAAAAGGTTAAGATGATTATTAGAAAACTCTGCTGTTTAGGCCGATTCTTTACTTCTTCAAATGCAAGTGACCCTTGCAAAAGGTAATCAACTCGGCAAGTTGATCTGGCGAAAGTTCGGTTTTTTGGATGACAATAGAATACAGGACGGAATTTCCCATCACCAAAAACAAATAATCTTTATACAACATATAACAGGAAAAGGCACTCCATTTCCATTCACTGTAGGTTTGAAAATCCTTAAATGTAACACCGGTATCAGTTAAAACGATCTCGTTATTTCCACACTTCTGTTTAGACAAGGCCAGCGCCATCCTTACATTTGCCAGATGCTTTCTTTTATTTTGATAGTTATGCGCAAAATAATAGCTCGATAGAATTATTAAACCAAAGCCAAGCGATGACCAAATTCCCCAAAAGCGACCAGATCTGCCGGCGTCAAGGGCAGCCAGACCCATTGCAAATAGCCCGACAATTGCATAAAAGGTAAAATAAATTAGACTTTTTTTGAAAGTGCGGTCCCATCGTATCCTGTGCGTTTCTACAAGATTGTCGTTGATTTCCCTGTTGATCTTAATTTCCATTTTGTTTATTGCCAATCATCGGCAAGATAGGAGTTTAAGATCATCGATAATATATCACGCTCATTTCACATGCAGCACCACCGAAGCTGCCCTCAACCCATTCGAGCTCGCCGAAAAAGTAATATCTCCTCCAGTGTCTTTGGTTTGCACGATAGCAAGCGCCAGCCCGTTAAATGCTTTGCGGTAATTGGCTTTGAACGGATCGTGGCTGGTTTCGTCGCCGTTATCCACACTGGCAATAAAGCCCGGGCCGTTAATTTTAAACTTTACCAGGTTGGCGGCATCAGGAACGACATTGCCATCTTTGTCCAATATTTTTACAGTAATAAATGAAAGGTCTTTTCCATCGGCTTTAATGTTTTCCCGGTCGGCGATCAGCTGAATTTTAGCGGCAGGCCCTGCGGTATGTATTTCGCGGGTAAGCACCACTTTGCCGTCTTTTCGCGAAACTGCTTTCAGCGTTCCCGGCTCGTATTTTACCCGCCACATAATGTGCAGGTCGTCCCCTTCTTTCTTTTTAACCCCCAGCGATTTGCCGTTTAAAAACAACTCCACTTCGTCCGCGTGGTTATAGTAGGCCCAAACATCTATCATTTGGCCTGGCGTCCAATTCCAGTGCGGGAAAATGTGCAGCACCGGTTTATCGGTCCATTCGCTTTGGTACATATAGTACACATCCTTCGGGAAACCGGCCAGGTCGATAATACCAAAATAGGAACTGCGCGACGGCCAGGAATACGGCGTAGGCTCGCCCATGTAATCAAAACCGGTCCAGATAAACATTCCCGACAGGAAATCATACTTTTTCATCACCTTCCAGGTCATTTCGTGGGTCGATCCCCAGGGTGGCCGGGTATTATCATAAGCCGACACGGTATTGCCGGGATGGGTAAATGGCTTATCCCACCTCGTGGGCCAAACCCTTATGCTGTCCGACGGTTGTTCGTAGTAACCGCGCATCTCGAGGCCAGATGTGGTTTCCGTAGCGATGAACTTTTTGCCGGGGAAGCGGTCGTGAAACTTTGCATAATCATACTCATGGTAATTATAGCCGATCAGGTCCAAAGCCCCCGATTTGATAATTTGATTGGTGATATAGGGCTGGTCATTGGCGGTGGTGATGGGCCTTGTAGTATCCAGGCTGTGCACAATGCCGGCCAGGTCGGGCGCTACGCGCAATGCGCTGGTATCGCCCTGCTGCGGTATCTCGTTGCCAATGCTCCAGATGATCACACTGGGGTGGTTGCGGTCGCGCAGGATTTGGTCTTCCAGGTCGCGCTTGTGCCATTCCTTAAAATAAAGATGATAATCGTATTGCACTTTGCCTTTTTCCCAGCAATCAAAAGCTTCATCCATCACCAGGAAGCCCATTTTGTCGCAAAGATCGAGCAATTCAGGCGCTGGCGGATTGTGCGATGTGCGGATGGCGTTACAACCAAACGACCGCAGCAATTGCAGCTGGCGCTCCAGCGCGCGGGTATTAATGGCTGCCCCCAGGCTGCCCAGGTCGTGGTGGTCGCATACGCCGAGGATTTTCATCGGTTTGCCGTTCAAGGAAAAACCTTTGTCGGCATCGAAATTGAAGTAGCGGATGCCGAATTTGGTGGAGTACTCATCTTCCAGGCTTTTTTTGCCATTAGGCGAAATGCTATAAACACGAGTAACCGCAGTGTATAGATAAGGCTGGTCTGTCGACCAAAGCTTCGGATTAAGGACGCGAAATTTTTGATTAACTACGCTGATTGAATCAGATTTAGCCGACGGCGGCAGCAATTTTACATCAGTGTGTCGCTCTTCAGGAGCCAGCAAAGCTGGTTTTCCCTCAGCATCGTATATAGTCGTTTTTACGGCATAGTTATGCGTAGTAACTTTTATTTCCGCATTGACGATGGCTGATTTTTCACTTACATCGCTTGTGGTGAAAAAAGTGCCCCAATGTGCAACCGCCAACTTATTGGTAGTTACCAGCCAAACATTCCGGTAAATACCCGAGCCCGAATACCAGCGCGAGTTAGGTTGCACGGAATTATCTACTTTAACCGCTATTACATTCGTCCCGCCAAAATTCAAATATGGCGTCAATTCATAACGGAACGAAATATACCCATTCGGCCGGAAACCCAATTCATGGCCGTTTATCCAAACGGTGCTTTTTTGATAAACCCCATCAAAATCAACATAAACCAGCTTGTTTTTGGATGATGCAGGCACAGTAAAGGTTTTGCGATACCACCCGATGCCTCCGGGCAATGCGCCGCCTTCGGGAGTAGCCGGGTTATCTTTGCTGAATTTCCCTTCGATGCTCCAGTCGTGCGGCAGATCGAGCGTACGCCAGCCGACATCGTTGAGGCTGCTGCTTTCGCCGTCCTTAACGTCGCCGAGGTTAAAATGCCAGCCTTTATCAAAGTCGGCGGTAGTACGCTGGGCAAAAGCTTTTGACACCAACAGCAAAGCGATAAACGAAAGGCAAAGCAGGCGGGCAGCCTTTTGCAAAAAAGCACGATGAAATAACATAACGGGTGTATTAGGTAATAACTGTAATTTGGACACTAAATTAGAGATTATATTTTAATCACTGTTTAAAAATACGATTTATTGTAGAGACGCAACATTTTGCGTCTCGGACCGCAAATGACCGAGACCTTCAGATAAATTCATATTCACCGTTTCGAGACGCAAAATATTGCGTCTCTTACAATCCTTTTCTTATCTTCATTGCCAAATTTTAACCTATGGAAGAAAAATCAGCCCCGCCCAATAAAAAGCCTTTACATCCGGCCAAGAAGCACAGACAGGAAGTTTACGTTTTGCGCGATATACGTGAGTATTTAGGCGAATCGCTGCTCATCATCTTCAGTGTTTTCCTTGCTCTGGTGGTTACCGAATACATCAATAACCTGCACGAGAAAAGCCAGACCCGGGAATTAATGGAAAACATCAAAAACGAGTTGGTAAAAAACAAAAAGCTGGAAGAAGCACAATACGCCTACCAGCTGGAGGTAATCAAACGAATAGATTCAGCCATTAACGAGCCTGCGCTGCAACACAAAATTATCGCAAACGGCGAATTTCACTACGAATACATCTTTTCCGGCGGACACGGCGTTTTGTACGGCGACCTGAGCAAAGTGGCCTGGGAAGTTGCCAAAAGCCAGAATATCTTCCCTAAAATTGATTTTAAACTGGTAGCGCAACTCACCAGTATTTACGACGACCAGGAGCGCATCGGCAAACTGGAAGATAAAATCGGCGGGATATTTCTAAGCTATGAATCGCGGAATGAAAGCAATGCCCGGCAAACGCTCATCCTGATGCGCGATAATTACAAAGGCTGGGCGGTTGACCGGGCACCGGGATTGATTATGCAATATGATGCGGCGATTAAGGCAATTGAGGCGGGGCAGTAGGGAGCCGTTCCTTTACAGGCTATTGTTTAATCAAAATATTTTAACTTTGTACTATGGAAACACTAATCGTTCATCCTGACACTAAAGAGCAATTGGCTGCTTTGAAAACTTTCATGAAAGCTTTTAAGATTTCGTATGAGGATGAGCTATCAACTTATGATCCTGAATTTGTGGAAATGATCCGTCAGGGCGATGAAGACCTTAAGGCCGGCAAAGGCGTCAAGGTTGATATTGATAATTTATGGAAGTAGTATTTACACCAAAAGCTTTATCACATCTGAAAGAATGGAAGAAAAGCGGGAATATTGGCGTTCAGAAAAAAATAGAGGAATTACTTCAATCAATTCGCGACAAGCCCTTCGAAGGAATTGGAAAGCCAGAACCATTAAGGCATGAATTGTCAGGGAAATGGTCGAGAAGAATAGACCACATACATCGCATAGTTTATAGCCTCGAAAATGATGTTTTGAATATTTACTCTTTAAAAGGGCATTATTAATTAATAGCGCGCTTCTTTTTTTCAACATTCCAACCTTCCAACAAATTCGTAATTTTGCGCTATGAGCACTGCTACCACCAAAATACTTTCTGGCCGTTACTGCAATTCGCTTACCGAATATTCGCGATTTGTAACGCGCGAAGTGGCGATTGGTGACGTGCCCATGGGCGGTAATAACCCCATCCGCATCCAAAGTATGACGACCACCGATACCATGGATACCATCGGTACGGTGGAGCAGTCCATACGGATGATAGAAGCCGGCTGCGAATATGTGCGCATCACCGCGCCCAGTATCAAAGAAGCGCAAAACCTGGCTGAAATAAAAAAGCAGCTGCGGGCACGCGGTTATACCACGCCTTTGGTGGCCGACATTCATTTTACCCCCAATGCCGCTGAAGTTGCGGCGCGCATAGTAGAAAAAGTTCGGGTTAACCCCGGCAATTATGCCGATAAAAAGAAATTCGACCAGATAGATTATACCGATGCAGAATACCGCGGAGAGCTGGACCGCATCTACCAAAAATTTGCGCCGCTGGTAAAGATTTGTAAGGAATATGGCACCGCCATGCGCATCGGCACTAACCACGGCTCGCTGAGCGACCGAATTATGAGCCGTTATGGCGATACCCCGCAAGGCATGGTGGAATCAGCGATGGAATTTATGCGGATATGCGAGGCGCTAAACTATTACAGCCTGGTGATCAGCATGAAATCCAGCAACCCGCAGGTAATGGTACAAGCCTACCGCCTGCTGGTGGAAACGATGGTTGCCGAAGGAATGAACTATCCCCTGCACCTGGGTGTAACGGAAGCAGGCGATGGGGAAGATGGCCGTATCAAATCAGCAGTTGGTATTGGCACCCTGCTGGAAGATGGCTTAGGTGATACTGTCCGCGTTTCGCTCACCGAAGAACCTGAAGCCGAAGCGCCAGTGGCCATTGCGCTGGTAAACCGATATGAAAAAAGGTTAAAGGCGAAAGGTGAAAGGCGAAAGGTAGAAGACGATGCCAAAAACCTTTCACCTTTGACCTTTGACCTTTCACCTCACAATCCGTACGAATACAAACGCCGTGAAACCTACGAGGCTAACGCTTTTATCGGCGGACATATGGTGCCGCGTGTGGTGGTTGATTTGTCGCCAAAGAATTTAAAAGACCCATCGATACTGAACGATGCAGGATATTTGTATTCGCCCATGCTGGATAAATACAACATGGCCGATCAATCGGTTGACTTTGTTTATTTGGGAGATAGTTTGCCTTCGTTCACTTTCCCGGGTAACTTAAAACAGCTTTACAATTACCCAACCTGGCAAAACCTGGCCGATAAAGCAATGTGCCACCCGGTTTTTACGCTAAAAGAATTTATTGAGGCAGAAGACCGTTCGTCGACTTTAAATCTGGTAAAATTAAAAAATGCCGATGCAGAAGGCGATGACTTTGGGGCGCTTCCATTCGATAAATCATTGGTGTTTGTGCTGGAAACAGGTGAAGATCACGGCATGGCCGATCAGCGGGCTTTCTTTTTTAAAATGGAAGAATTAGGACTTGATGTTCCTGTCATTATTAAAAGAAATTACGATTTTGAGACTCAAGACGCAGGACTTCAGACTCAGGACTTACAACTCCATGCTTCCACCGATCTCGGCGCATTACTGGTCGATGGCTTTGGAGATGGCATCTGGATCGACGCCCCGCAAATAGAAACTAAGGTCATTACATCAACTTCCTTTGGCATACTACAGGCCACCCGATCGAGGATATCCAAAACGGAATACATTTCATGCCCCAGTTGCGGACGGACGTTGTTCGACCTGATGGTAACTACACAAATGATCCGTAGCCGGACAAGTCATTTAAAAGGGTTGAAAATTGCCATTATGGGCTGCATCGTAAACGGCCCCGGCGAAATGGCCGATGCTGATTATGGCTATGTAGGCTCGGGACCCGATAAAGTAACGCTTTATCGCGGCAAAGAGGCGGTGAAGAAAAACATCGCTTCAATCAATGCAATGGATGAGTTGATTGGGATTATAAAGGACGATGGGAATTGGATAGAGGCGGTTTAATTCAAAGGTTTAAACCCGGCAAACATATCATCCACCTCGCTTAAGGTATTCAGGGGCACGTAATCACAGACCTCCCCATACTCGCCCCACATTTTAAGCACATTCGGATTAGTATGTGCACTCGCTATAGCCTCGGCCGAAAACCATTCAAAAACCTCCAGAATTGTTCCGTCTTTAGCTTCCATGATGATAGATTGCCTGTCCGTCACCAGGCCTTCGGCTTTGAGGCGCGGCAGGTGTGTTTTCATAAGCGCTTTTAAAGCATCTTCTTTCCCCGGCTTAGGTTTGTAGCAGGCGATCGTGATCTGTCCCATAAAAAACTGCTTTAGGTTATAAATGTATCTAAAAAATGGTCATTGTCAGTTTATGCAGGACTTTATTTTTTATCTACGCTAAGCTTTCCAGGTCCCAGGAAAATCAACCCGGCAAACACAATAGCATCCTCAATCGGGTGCGCTGCTTCCTGCAAACCGCCCTGTGCAAGCTGTGACGCGATGGCCACCAGCAGGTTGATAAGCAATAAAATACAAACCGGCCTGAACCAAAGGCCAAACACCAAAAGCAGGCCTCCAACCGTTTCGACCAGCGCGCACAGCAGCCCCCAAACTATAGGCAGAAAATGGATGCCGACATATTTAGTCGATTCGCCCAATTGCCCCCACATTTTTTGACCACCCAATAGCTTTGGATAGCCATGATAGATGAACATGATGCCCAAACCTACGCGGATAATAAAAAGTCCGAAGTTTTTGTAATTGCCTAATTTGCTTAGTGCTGCCATATTAAAATAGTTAACACGAATTTCACAAATTTGAGCGAATTAAACTAATGGTTGTTAATAAAGCTCACCGCAGCGTGATTTACGTCTATGGATATATTTACGGTCTTTCCCAGTAGTAAACTGCAATTATCAGGGACATGCCCGGCGGGGAAATCAAAGCAAACCGGGTAGTCATATTCTTTAACAACGTCCATAACTATTTCAGGTACGGTTTGGCCGAAGGGGATATCATTGTCCTTAATCTCGCTAAAACCACCGACGATCAGGCCTTTCAGATATTTCAATTTATTGGCCCGCTTAAGGCAGCGCAGCATCCGGTCGATGGCGTAAAGGTATTCGCCAACATCTTCAATAAATAACACTTTGCCGGTATAATCCAGGTCGGATACCGAACCCGACACGGCCACGAGCAGCGACAGGTTGCCACCGACAAGTATGCCTGATGCCTCTCCGCTCCGGTTGAGCGCATGGGAGATGAAATGGTAGCTGATGTCCTCCCCAAACAGGGCCCTCCGCAATGTTTCCAGCGAGTGGGCCGAGGCATCGGGTATATTCACCGGCATCTGCCCGTGGATGGTCTGTGCGCCATAATTGGCAAATAAATGTGTATGCAAAACTGTTATATCACTAAAACCGACCAGCCATTTGGGACTGGCCGAAAAGCGGGTAAAGTCTACCTTGTCAATCATCCGCAGAGTGCCATATCCACCCCGCGCCGCTATGATGGCCTTAATGCTGTCATCATCAATAAAGCGTTGCATATCCCGGGCTCGCTCGTCGTCATCACCGGCAAACTGGTGATATGAGGCCGCAATCGTTTCGCCCAAAACAACGTCCAAACCCCAGCTTTCCAGCAACTTTACAGCGCCTGTCATTGGGACAGGCAGTTTTTTTGCCGGGCAGGTGATGGCGATCTTGTCGCCTCGTTTTAATGGCGGTGGTGCCTTGATTTCGGAATTATTCATAGCGGGATTTGCAGCCAATATTAGAAAAAGTTTTTGTTTTCCCCGCTCTGTTACTTCCCGACTATTTTTCGCTTCCGTCTTTCGGACTTCCGGACTTCCCGACTTTCGGACTAATACCTATCTTTGCCCATTATTCTTACGATGTCTAAACTAAATAAATACAAGCGCTTTACGGTTACAGCGGCATTGCCTTATGCAAATGGGCCGCTGCACATTGGCCATTTGGCCGGCGCCTATATCCCGGCCGATATTTTTGTTCGCTACCTTCGGTTAAAAAAGAAGGACGTCGCTTTTATATGCGGATCGGACGAACATGGCGCAGCCATTACCATAAAGGCCAAAAAGGAAGGCACGACGCCCCAGGCTATTATCGATAAATATCATACCCAGATCAAAAAAGGCTTTGAGGACCTGGGTATCGCTTTCGACATCTATCACCGAACGTCATCTGCTATTCACCATGATCTCTCGCAGGAATTCTTTTTAAACTTGTATGAAAAGGATGAATTTATAGAAAAGTATTCGGAACAATACTTCGACGAGGATTTCCAGCAATTCCTGGCCGACCGCTACATTATCGGCACCTGCCCCAATTGCGGTAATCCCAACGCTTATGGCGACCAATGTGAAAATTGCGGCACCTCGCTCAACCCTACTGATCTGATCAACCCCATATCTACCCTGAGCGGCAAACCGCCGGTTTTAAAACCAACCAAGCACTGGTACCTGCCGCTCGACAAATACCAGCCCTGGCTGGAAAAATGGATCGACGCCAAAGAAGGGGACTGGAAGGTCAACGTTTTTGGGCAATGTAAGTCGTGGCTCAAGTCGGGCTTGCAGCCAAGATCAATGACGCGCGACCTTGACTGGGGCATTGACGTGCCGCTTGAAGAAGCCAAAGGCAAAAAGCTGTATGTCTGGATGGACGCCCCGATCGGCTATATTTCAGCCACCAAACAATGGGCTTTGGATAATGGCAAAGACTGGAAGCTCTACTGGAAAAAACAAGCCAATGAAGCCGATGAATCCTGCCTGCTGCATTTTATCGGCAAGGATAATATTGTGTTCCATTGCATTATCTTCCCGTCTATACTGCACGCGCACGGCGAGTACATTTTACCGCAAAACGTGCCGGCCAACGAGTTTTTGAACCTGGAAGGCGACAAACTCTCCACCTCGCGCAATCACGCCGTTTGGCTGCACGAATATCTGGAAGAATTCCCCGGCCGGCAGGACGAATTGCGCTATGTGCTCACCTCTATCCTGCCAGAGACCAGCGACAGCGAGTTCACCTGGAAAGACTACCAGGCGCGCGTAAACAACGAGCTGGTGGCCATACTGGGCAACTACGTAAACCGGGTAATGATCCTGATGCATAAGTTTTACGATGGTAAGGTGGAATGTGACAGCGGCAAAATCGTCCTGACCGACAATCATATTGCCAATGAGCTTGGCCGTTTTTATATAGAACTGGAGGCCAGCCTGGAGACCTACAAGTTCCGGCAGGCGCTGCAGAGTGTGATGGAGATCGCGCGGCTGGGTAACCGCTACCTTACCGAGAATGAGCCCTGGAAGACCATCAAAACCAATCCGGCTGCTGCTAAGGCCACCCTGCACAACAGCCTGGTGATGATCGGCCACCTGGCGGCGTGCCTGCAGCCTTTTTTGCCCAATACGGTCAGGAAGATGGTGGAGATGCTTAACCTGCCGTTTAGCGCAATAGGGTTAGGCGAGGAGATATCCTTTGAGAACGGCCACCAGCTAAACCCGGCCGTGCTGCTGTTTGAAAAGGTTGAAGATGAAGCCATCGACCAGCAAATTCAAAAGCTGCTGGATAAAAAGGCAGCCTCCGCGGCGGCTAAAGCGCCGGAAGTAGCAGCGCCCAGGGAAAACATCAATTACGATTCCTTTGCCACCATGGATATCCGCACAGGCACCATCCTTACGGCCGAAAAGGTGGCCAAAACCAAGAAGCTGGTAAAGCTTACCATCGATACCGGCATAGATACGCGCACCATTGTATCCGGCATTGCCGAATACTTTGAACCCGGGGCCATTATCGGCCAGAAAGTGGCTGTGCTGGTTAACCTGGAGCCGCGCGAGATCAAGGGCATCACCTCACAGGGCATGATCCTGATGGCCGAGGACGCCGACGGCAAACTGGCCTTTGTCTCAGCCCAGGACACCATGCACAACGGCTCGGTGATCAGGTAAAGTGTGGCGGTGAAACAGTGACACGAAAAAAATACGTGACACAGCTGACACACTGCCCATTGTAAATGAGCTACTTACGCAAAATAGGTGACACACTTTGACACAGCGTGACACACTGACAAAATTTTGTCACCAATTTTTAGCCCGACAGGCCCTGGATTTGAGGTACCGCCAATGGCCAACTTTTGACTTCCGGCTTAAGACTTTCGACTTAAAAATTTGGGCGTGCCCCGGCTGGTAGTCCCGATAGCTATCGGGACCGGGGCGGGTGCGGAGCCTGTCCCGAGGAACGAGGGGCTCATACTTCACGGGCCTCAACCACCCGGCCGGTATCCGCGACGCCCCCTCACGCGAAGCGCTGGAATTAGGTTAAATTTGCTATGTTTAAACCACCAAATGCTGATCAATAGAGATAAAAGTTTTTGTTTTCGCATTACTCATCGCGACAACCTTAACCATGTGCTGCGATATGGGCTGGTAAACAAGCATCATGAAAATGCTGACAAAAATTTTGTTGCAATTGGGAATTTTGAGATCATTGATGTACGGAGCGGAACCGAAGCAGGTTTACCGGGCTATGGAAATATTGGCGAATATGTGCCGTTTTATTTTACCCCACGGTCCATTATGCTGTATAATATCGTTACCGGGTATTATGCGCCTAAAGTACCAAAGCGCAGCAAAGACGAAATTATTGTGATCCGATGCCGTATTGAAGATTTGGTTAAAGGATCACAATGGTTTTTTACCGACGGGCAGGCCAATGATGGGGAGACCGCCCACTATAACGACTTAAAACATTTGGCGCACATTGACTGGGACTGTATTCAGCACGGCAACTTCAGTAAATCGGATGGCGATTATGACCGGCAAAGACGGTACCAGGCAGAGTTTTTAGTTCGTGATTCTGTACCCGTAGAACATATCGAATCCATCTGTGTTTATAGTGAGGGGATGAAGAATTGGGCAGAACAAAAAATTAATGTGGCAGGATTAAAAATTCCTGTGTATATTCATCAACCTTATTTTTTTGATTAGGATGATTACCTTTTTAACAGGCGACTTGCTGAAAGCCAATGCACAAGCGTTGGTAAATACCGTTAACACTGTGGGTGTAATGGGTAAGGGCATTGCTTTGCAATTTAAGGAAGCATTTCCGCATAACAATAAGGAGTATGTTCGGGCTTGTAAAAACCACCAACTGGAGCCGGGCAAATTGCTTGCCGTTTGGGATACCAACCTGCTTTACGGTAAAAAACTCATCGTAAACTTCCCTACCAAAATACATTGGCGTCAGCCCTCCCAATATGAATATATTGCAAAAGGGCTCGAAGCATTGAAAGGGCTGATTACAAGCGAAAATATTACAAGTATTGCCATCCCCCCGCTTGGCGCCGGTAATGGCGGCCTCGATTGGGAACGGGTGAGGCCGATGATTACCGACGCTTTAGGTGATTTATCCATTGACGTGCAGATTTATGAACCAAACGCAGCTATTAAAGAGATTTTGCAGCAGCAGGAAACAAAAAAGCCCGTTGAACTTACCCCGGCACGTGCCGCGCTATTGTACAGCCTTTTTGCATTTGAGAGCTTTGGCGAATACAGCAGCCTGTTTGCAGCCAATAAGCTGGCCTACTTTTTACAGCGCATGGGGCAAAACCTTAAACTCGAGTTCAAGCCGCATGTTTATGGCCCTTATGCTGTTGGTGTCGAAAAGGTATTATACTACCTAAACGGCACTTATTTAAAAGGTTTGGAGCAGCGCCAGGCCAGGCCGTTTGAACCGCTTAAACTCAATTACGCCAAATGGGATACGGTAAACCAATACGTGCAGGCCATGAATGCCGAAGACCGGGACAGGCTTAGCCAAATGCTTTTTTTCCTCAAAAATTTCACCTCCGAGCTTTCACTGGAAATATTGTCCACAGTTGATTTTATCCTGGCCGGGCATCCCAAATACACGGTTGATGAGGTAATAAATGCTATCTGGACTACCCGTAAAAAGGAATTGTTTAAGCGCGAAAGCATCGAGCGCGCATACAATCATTTGAATAGTTATAAAAGTCAATTAAGCTGGGCTTGAATTGGAATAGTTTTCATTCGTACCCCCCGCTTTGCAAAATCGAACAGCGGGGATTGACGGGACTAAATCTCATAAACCCAATTTCTCCTGCTCTTCTTCGATGATCTTTTTTAATTCTGTTTCGCTTGGCAGGTTAACCATGTACTTCGACACAAATAATTTGTGCGGCAAATTAGCCGTTGCATATTTAACCAGGCTCTCATTTTTTGTTGCACAAAGTATAATACCTATCGGCGGGTTATCACCCTCATAAGCTTCATTTTCCCGGTAGTAATTTAAATAAACATTCATCTGGCCCGAATCTGCGTGCGTAAACTCACCCAATTTTAAATCGATCAGGATATGGCACTTCAATATCCGGTGGTAAAAAACCAGGTCGATGCGGTAATGCGTGTTGTCAAAAGTGATGCGTTTTTGCCTGCTTTCAAAGCAAAAGCCACGGCCCATTTCCAATAAAAATGTTTGCAGGTGACCGATAATTGCCTCCTCCAAATCCGACTCCGAATACGCCGCTTCTTCTTTTAAACCCAAAAACTCCAGCATGTATGGGTTGCGGAAAATATCTTCGGGCAGTAACCTGTCCTGCTTAATATGTTTATCCAATACCGCCTGTTTATCGGTGCTCAGCCCGGTACGCTCAAAAAGCATACTGTTCATCGCCCTTTGCAACTCCCGTACCGACCATGCATTTTTTATCGCCTCCACCTCGTAAAAGCTGCGTTTGATGCCGTTATCTGCTTTTAAAAGTTCAATGATGTGGGTAAAACTGAGCCGGTTGATCAGCTTGTCAACGTCGGTTTCAGATTTGGCAGTCAGCGACTGCCGAATCTGATTTGCATCTGTGTTTTCAGGGCCGATGAATTTGGCAGTCAGTGACTGTTGAATTATAAAATGCTGAAATTCAGATAAATGTAATTCAACAGTCACTGACTGTTGAATTTGAGGATATGCCGTGTAAAACGATCGATATAGCCGCAATGATATAGCCGAAAATCCTCTGAGCTTTTTTGCCTTTAACTGAACCGCCAGCCGGTCAATCAATTTTTCACCATATTCCGCCCGGTCATCGCCGTTTTGTTCGTATTCTACAATATACAAACCTATCAGCCAGTTCCTAAGGGTTAAGGCCACATTAACCTGCCTTTGGGCCTGGTTTTTAAAAAACCGGTCCGTTTCCGAAATAACCGAAATTAAATTTTCAATCGTTGCAGGTTGTTTCATCAGTACACGGTTTTAAAACTTAAGGTTGCAGTAACCCCTCCTTCGCCGTATTGCAAAATAATAAGGAAATTGCGGATAGTGAAATTTATTTAACGGCGATGGGTATGGTCTGCAAGCATAGCATTCGACTTGCAAACTTCGGACGGCGGCGGTGAACCCCGCATTTCGTTGCGGAACGCGCTAGTAGTCCCATGCGGCTGGGCCAACGCTGATAGAGAGGATTGGGGGCAGCGCCCGCTACTGTAACCTAAATCATTGGGGACTGGAGTCATAGACTCCAGGCATAGTTAATCCGAAGTTAATAAACTTCGGACAGCGGGGGATGTATTGAACATCACCGACGGGCAGTTTTCAGTTCCGGTTGTGGTGTACACAAACTGAAAAATTGGTAAAGAAATAAGTCCCACTGTTTTCCCGCCTTCCGCCTTTGTTGGTGTTTTTCATCAACAAACCGAATTGCCGCGTTTATCTTAGGCTGAACCTTGGATTTCGTTGCGGAAGGGTTATCCCCTATTCAGCCTAAGCAAGTAATCAGCTATCATTTGCGTTTCCGTTTTTGAAAAACACGGCTTAAAATAGGTGATATACCCCAGCAGTTCATTTAGGCTTAGCATCTTTACGTAATCATAGTCCCTGGCGGGTTTGTGGTTGATAAAAACAACTAAATTTCTTGTCGGGAATTTTCTTTCGCCCCATGGCCATTTATAAAGCCAAAGGTTCAAATTGAAAAATCCGCCATTTAACAGCCGGTACAAAGCAAAGTTTGTTCTTTTAATTTGGTTAACCGGAGAATACAGCATGGGGTTGACCAATGACTCCTGGCTCCAGTTTTTTGTTTCGATGATAAATATGCCTGAAGGCGCTACTAAAATATGGTCGATTTGGATGGATTTTATATACTCGTTTTCTTTCCGGCTATAAATGTACCGCCTGAAGTTGTAAGTAAAATCGTTGATCAAAATATAATCATCCGGCAGTTTTTCCAACTCCTTTACCACTTTTTGTTCGCCCTGCGCGCCGTAGATCGAGCTGTTTATTTCATCAATCAGGCTCTTTCTCCGGTCAATATCCTGCAGCTGCGGCCGGCTGCTTAGCATTACTGCATCTTCAAAGCGCGTAAGGATATATTGATACCGGTTATCTTTCTGTTTATATTCTTTTTTTAACGGCCTCAATGTATAGGCAAGCCTAAGGTTGGGCGTTCGTTTTTTTATCACGATCCTGAGTTGAAGGATAGTTTTATTAACGTAGCTGATCACTAATCGGTTTGCCGTGGGCTGCGTTGAAGTTAAGTTGTCCAACCGGGTTTTTAATTCATCAATTTGCGAAAGCATCTTTTTCCGGGCGTCACTTTTCCCGGTCTTTATCAAGTCGTCCAGCTTTGCTATTTGCTCATTCAGCGCGGCTTTTTCCTGCTCAAGCAACAGCGTATGGTTCGAAATGATCCCTTGCCGTTTAAACGCATAGCTCCGCTGAAAATTGATCAGTTCATTCAATGATTTATATTCATCGAGTTGATGTTGCTGCAAATGTGTTTTGATAACCGTTAACGAGCCTACGGGGTTATGAACTTTGCACATATTGTTAAAGAGTTGCCTCGGCTTTGCTTAGGATAATTAGTTTATCTAAGATAGGTTAATTCCCGTTATAAGGCGCAAGAGCCCTGCAACGCTTTTGACCTACACCGACCTCGCGAGAGTTGGGGTTGCATTCAAAACACCTATTGCTTAAGTTGCCAAAACTGGTTAGCTTTAACTTGTTTTTTTGGCAATCCTAAAAAGTAACACAATGAAAAAAATAATCTTAATCTTATTGCTTGCGCCAATATTTGCACATGCTCAATCACAGCAAAATGATCGATGGGCATTATTATTCGAAGATAATACGAAAAATGAAAAGACCTATATTGACACACAAACGATTACTGTTGTCGATTTTTTCGAGGTTCACCATAAGGTTTACTTGCTTTGGATTAGAACTTATCATGATTTTTCTAATGGCAAATACTCTCAGCACGACGATCAACACATGGCTATTGACTTGTCGTTAAGCCAATACGAGATAAAGTCTTTTGTGAAATATAAAGATGACAACATTGTAGATAAGGGACAGTTCGATCAAAGGGATTGGCTTGATATTGCCCCTGAAAGTAGTGCTGAATTGATTTTAAACTACTGCAAAAAGCTGAATAAATGAAACCCTTCCCGCCTATGCAGTTGTTGTCACATGCAAACCGCGATGCCCCTCATTATCAGGCGCCAGTGTCGGCGCGGTGCGGTGCGGCTGCGGCACTCGTGCCCCGCTGACCTATAATAAACTGTGCCGATCATGGTTAAATCCACAACGCAACAAATTCAGTAAAATCATTATCCTGTTTACCTGTCAGTTGGCTACCTGTCAGCGGCGCACGAGTGCTGCAACGCTGTTGGCCTGCGCCGACACTCGCGCGAGTTGGGGAGGCTGACTAAAAAGTAATTTTGTCACGTCGACTGCCGAATAAAGTTCTGATTGTCAGTATATTTAGAGCAAAATTTGATACTATTTTGGGCCAATAAACGCATTAGCAAATAAAATTTCGTGAATAGTTTTTTTGGCTTTACTTTTTAGTCAGCCCCAGCGGGGCATGTCGGCTACTAAAGCTATAAGACTAATTCAGTTGCGTATTCTGATATTGGTTCTTCAAATAAGAATAGTTCAAGTTCTCTTTTGTCGTTAAATCCTCCAATCTTTTTCCGGTAATCAGCAGCTGTTTTTAAATTTTCTATTTCCTTTCTTCTGTTTTTACTGATAACCAAAAACTCCTCCTCTTTGTCTATTCCCAAAAAGCGCCTATTAGCAAGATTCGCAGCAATTCCAGTTGTACTGCTACCCGAGAACGGATCAAGTATCCATGAATTCGGTTTCGTAGATGCTAAAACTATTCTTGTTAATACTGAAAGGGGCTTTTGAGTAGGATGTTTACCGCAGGATTTTTCCCACGGTGCAATCGCGGGAAGTTTCCAAACATCTTTCATCTGTTTATCGCCATTCAATTGTTTCATTAATTCGTAGTTGAAATAATGTGGAACTTTTTCTTTTTTACGTGCCCATATAATTTGTTCAGTTGAATGTGTAAAAAAACGGCAGGAAAAATTTGGCGGCGGATTATTTTTTTCCCAAGTGATAACATTTAAAATTTTAAAATCCAATTCTGTTAATAATTGACCAATTGAAAATATATTATGCAGAGTACCGCTTATCCAAATCGTAGCATCATCTTTCATCTTCTCTCTTACCAAGGAAAGCCATTTCCGATTGAAATCGTTTATATAATTAAAACCTTCAGATTTATCCCATTTTCCTTTGTTAACACTAACAATTTTTCCGCTTTGTATCGATAGGCCATCGTTTGAAAGAAAATATGGAGGGTCAGCAAAAACCATATCGAACTTATGAGCGAATTGCGGTAATAGCTCCATTGTATCACCGTGGAGGAGATTAATTAATCATCAATCATGTCGCCTACATAAAACTTTGCCACAACACCAAGTACCTTAATCTTGATTTCCCTAGAAAAGTTAAAATTACTCTTCAAATATTCGTTATCGACAATTGTTTGAGAGCTTCCGGCGTCTAAGGCAATAACAAGTGATTCTTTTTCGCTAATCCCTGTTTGTCGTAAAGAGTGGGATAAAACTATTCTTGGGTCTTTAAAATGCTCTTCCATTTATTAGCAGAATTTAGTTTCAACTCAATGCAATAATTTAGTTAATTTTTTCAATTTTAAATAGATGTGGTCTTTAGGCTTTTCGTCATCAAATTCTTCAAAATGGGTTTGCTCATCATCCCACATATATTCGAGAATCGATTTCAGATTATTCTCATCTTGCTTATTTAGTATTTTATGATGCTTGATTTTTTCTTTGTTAAATCCACTTTCATTTATCCAGGGATTATTTTCTATAAGATTTGTTAATGCACCTTCTAAGCTACTTCCATTTGCAGCGCCTAATACTTGTAAATTATCCAGCTTTGTATTGTTAGGAGACATAGTGAACCCCTCATCTGTATAAAAAACATAATTAGCCATAAATTACTTTTTTATAATTACCATTACCAACAAAATTAATAATTCCTTTATCTCGTAACACTTGCAACTGCTGCCTAATTTTATCCCTAATAAAATTATTGTTTGGATGTTTCTCTTTCAACTTCCTCTCAAATTTATAGATTTCCGCAAGCGTAAATGTCTCTTTTTTGATTAAATCAATACAAGTCAATACATCTAAAATCCAGCCTTTTGCATCGTTATCTTTTGCTCTTAAAAAAAGTGTTTTATTAAAATTTTCTTTAACAACTTCTTGACTTATGATTTTAGTATCCTTAATTAAAAAAACTTTCCCCTCTGTTGCAATTTTTGAAATATCAATATTGCAACCGACCCAACCTGCCCTTTTTGCTGTTTTTGCAAGTGGCGGTCTTTTAATAATAATTTCAGATGTAAAAAACTGTTTCGGAATGATTAAAAAATTATTTACCCTCCATTCTTTAGAATAAGTTAAAAAAAAGAAATTTGGATTATTATCGGAATTTATTCGTTCTATTATCGTAGAATATGCACCATCAGTAATTGTATTGCTTATTTTTCCTCCCTTACTTTTTAATTCAAATTCTTCTCTACAATTTATACAATAAAAATCTGCGACAGGTCGATTATTTTCAAATTCATTTAAGGGCAACGTTCCACAACTTGGGCAGTACGAATTTTCCTTGACCCATTGCTCGGTTAATATCCTTGCTATTTGTGAGTTGCTCGAGTATCCTTTCGCCAGCTTTGTATTTAAAAGTAGATCCATCCAAGCGGTTAAATATGCGTACTTGATAACAGCGGATAGCCCGACCCGAAAGTATAAGCCCAATTTTCCATTTTTTCTGGATTTGCATTTATAGTTCGCCTCGCTTTAACCCTTGCAATTGAAAAATCAGAATAAATTTCATCAAAGAAAGTATCATTGGCGTTCTTTTCTTTAACATCAGAATTACTTAACATCCATTTGTGACCTTTCATATCCAATTTTGAGCAAAAGTTGCGTAACCTTATTTGTTCTCCATCATTAAATTCGTCCTTTGCGTACGAACTAAAACTTGATGTGTCACTTAGAGGTTTGTATGGAGGATCGAAATAAAAAAATGAATTGTTCGACGCTTTACTTAACGTAGCTTCATAGTCACCACAAAGCATTTCGACCTTTTGCAAAACATTACTTACTGCCCAAATATTTTGGTTATCACAGATTGTTGGCTTCTTATAACTTCCAATTGGTACATTATAACCGTTGCTCTTGTTAACCCGATACAAACCGTTAAAACAAGTGCGATTCAGAAAGATAAACAAAGCAGCCTGCCCACTTTTTTCTTCTTTTCTTGTATTATACAATTCTCTTTTTTTATAATAATATTATTTTTTTTCTTCAGCTTTATTTTCTAAGGAATGAAATTCGCTTTGTAGAATTTGAAGTATTGAAATTAACTCTTTTGGCCTTGAGGCAATAATGCTATAAGTATTTATCAAATCGTCATTTATATCATTAATAACAGCTTTTTGTATGTTTGGAAAGTTATCCAGCATCCAAAATAACACTGCCCCACTCCCGACAAATGGTTCAATATAAGTAAAATTTGATTTTTTTATTTCTTTTGGCAATGCCTTTTCAATGTCACCAATCATTTGGGTCTTCCCGCCCGCCCACTTTAGAAATGGCTTAGCGATTTTATTTTCCATTATTCCTTTTCAATTTTTTATTTCGGTAAAAATAAGTTTTTAATTCTCTTGTATGACGATTAATAAGCCGATTTACAAACTGTTTCCCTTAATCTGAGCTGAGAATGACCGGTATGCTACTTACTGCGCAAAGAATTCTCATGCCAGCTACTCCCCCCCGGCAGTGCAAGGTTTGAAACCATCACTGTCCGGTAAAAAACGTGCATATGATTAAAATGTATGCGTAAGTTACAATTTGGCGGTTTTACAAGAATATGCTGATAGCGGCCTCCGCTGTTCGAGTTTGCAACTACGCACTACTATGCCCGGAGACTTTGTCTCCAGGGTAGCGCCGCTGTTTTTCATATTATTTATCTATTCTCCTCCTCAAGCGCGAGTCTGTCGCGCAATGGCAAGTGCGCAAAAGCGACTCGTGCTCCACTGGCAGGCAGCCCCCAATCACGCCGGCCTTGTTGGTGAAAATACGCAACAAGGGCGGGGAATACCAATTTGCTAACTCCCTTTAAACACATCGCAATTTCCGGGTAATTTTGCCTATCACGTTAATTTAGCAAACCGCGTGGATTTGTGTTAGCAGCCTTGCCCGGCAGAAAGGAAGCCTAGGGGGCGGGTTCCGCGTAAATTCAATAACGAGGGCCTTGTTGGTGAAAACACGCAACAAGGGCGAGAAGTACCAATTTTCAATTCCCTTTAAACACATTCCCCCCATGCCATTCCAAATTAGCCGGATCGGGGTAATAGCGGCGGTCGGCGGGCAGGTGGATGCTGAGGCCGTTAAATTGTTTTAAGCTATAAGGGTGGCCGGCATCCTCGATAACCCCGGCAGAAACTTTTACGCGGTAGCCGGCATTGATGGTGATGAGCCCGCGGTCGAAAGCCCGGTGCAGGTTGGGGCACAGGGCTATGCCGTTGCGGATGGTATCGTTATGGGTGAGGGCGAAGGGCACAATATGGCAGGCATCGATAAAGGTATGGCCATAGGTGGATTGCACGTGCATGCCGGTAATGCAGCAGCTGTTATTATACATTATAGGTACCATTTTTTTAAACAAGCCGCCGCGTACAAATTGTTCGTCCTCGGTAACCACCTGCACGGTTTTGTATTGTACCTCCGGTTCGTTTAAAATATAGCCCTCCAGGTCGCTGATGTAGCCCTGGCCGGTTTGCTTGGCGCGCAGGTAAGCTGCCTTTTTTTGCGGGAAATAGGTATCCAGCAATACGGTCTTAATCAAATCGCGGCTAATGGGATCGG
>Ga0302140_10002422_pt1 | contig 24230 bp, 17 predicted proteins | sample I_Bog_E1_1_FD_202095 | JGI IMG/M metagenome (GOLD analysis project Ga0302140, IMG submission 202095) | Peat permafrost microbial communities from Stordalen Mire near Abisko, Sweden - I_Bog_E1_1 | ecosystem: Environmental > Terrestrial > Soil > Wetlands > Peat | place: Sweden: Abisko, Stordalen... | reverse complement strand
ACTTGACTTAACAGATAATATAGTGGAATTAAAATTTACAGAATCAAAGGCTACAGCTGATTTTATGGTAGATTCAATACAAGATTTTTGGACTAAAAAAAGATATCAAGAAAGTAAGAAAAGACTTGTAGGATAAGCAACACCATGCCTTTCTTAATATTTAATATTTCAGTTCATAATGACGTAGATTCCACACAATAATAAAATATGAAGCACCTCTGAATGTTATATTTAATTTAACATTCAGAGGTGCTTCTCTTTATTATAATTAAAAGTATTTCCTATTAAAATACTACATTTTTTTATATTAATTGTATTTCATGGTGGAGGCTAAGCATGACCTTTAAAACTCACTCCACCTGACTATAAGTAAATTCTTTCTATTTTACATATATGCTTTTTCATTTTTGAATCATAACATATTGCAACTAATAGTAAATTTTCATACTCTTTAATAAATTTTTGAAAATACTCTTTTTCTTTCATTTGCTTAATTGCCATATCTACAGTTTCATCTTTCTTAAGTTCAAGAATAAATGGAATATCTGCCTTTCTCCTTGGATGAAAAGTAAAATCAGCAAATCCTTTTCCAGTTTTCTCTTCTCTTTCAACTCTATACGTATCCCTTGCACTCAAATATGCTAAAGTTACTACACATGATAAACTATTCTCATCATTATATTGTAATATTGGTATTTCTGAATTGTGAATGTGATGTAAAATTTGTGCTACTGCTTCAGTATCCTGTGACACTGTTGCCTTCAACATATTTCTAGAATTTTTTATAATATCAGATACATAACCAAAAGATTCATCTTGAAGAGCTTTCTCAAATTCCCTCATTAGCTCTTTATTAGGTATTTTTAAATATCCATCATAGTATGATAAAAATCCTAAAATTATCATAGCTGAATATATTTCTATTTTAGTTTTTGGTGGCTCTTGTCCAGCCCTAAATTCTTCATTTATTATGATGTCCACATCATAACCTGAGACCATTTTAATAACATCTTCACGTACATCCATAGTATTATATTTTAGATACTCTTTGACTTCATCCATAGCTCCAGTATTAGTCCAATAACTTATACATTTTCCATTTTGAAGAGCTTTAACTACTGAACGTGGATTATATATTTTATCGCCCTCTTCATTTATGTATCCATTATACCAATCACTTATTTCCTCAAAAGAAATCTTACTTTGCTTGTCACATAATTGTTTTACTTCTTTCTCTGTAAATCCAAAATATCTTCCATAAAGCATATCATTTAGCATTGTATACTCGTCAAACATGTTTAAAGCTGATGTACTTGAATGCTTCTTTATTGGAAGTACTCCTGTCATATAAGCTAATGCAACATACGACCTATCTTTTAATAGATTTCTTAAAAACTCTAAGAAATCATTTTGATTATCTTTAAATAAACTATTGTTAAATATATAATCCCATTCATCAATAATAAATATAAACTTGTCATTTGTAACATCTAACATATCACTTATTGCAAAATAATTTTTTGGATTAATTTGTGGATATTGTTCTACTATATCATTTATAATTGAAGTTTTTATCATTTCCATGTAGTCACTATAAGTGTTTCCTCTATCTGATAACTTATTAAAGGATATACTTATGACATTGTATTTATTTAAATTCTCTAAATAGCTTTCACTATTTCTTATTTTAAACTTGTCAAAAATCTCCTTACTATCAATGCCTTTTGTATAATAAGCTCCCAACATATTCGTAATACTTGTTTTACCAAATCTTCTTGGTCTTGTTATACATATATATTTACTCTTACTAGATATTTTTTCATTTATTAAAGCTATTATTTCTGATTTATCTACATAATATTTTTCATTGTAAAGTTCTATAAAATTTTCTAATGGTTTATTTGTATTTAAATATATTGCCATAATACTTCTCCTTTAATAAAACTTATCTTACTTTTATTATATCCCAAATAGGAGAACTATTAAACATAACAAAATTAAAAAGATTTATTCCATAATTCCATCTAAAATAATCAAAAAGCCAACTCCAAAACAACCCGCTCGCCTTCACCTAAAGGCCTTTCATCATTACCATCAGTAAACCAACCAAGTACATTATCTTCAATCCCTTCCTCATCAGCGATATCAAATAACTCATCCTTTTTCTTCTTTCTATTTGACTTCCTATTTTTCTTAGATTCCAAAGGTATAGGAATATTATCCTGGAAGCTATTATCAATAGTTTCACTGCTCATATTATTGTCTTTACCAATTTCACTACTAGTAATTTCTAAATCACTTTTATCATCATTTCTAATATCTATTGCTTCATTTTTACCTAATTTATTTTCAGCTTCTTTATCTTCATTATCACATATTTCATCTTTTGAAACTTCTTTTATAGCTGCTTCTATATTCTTTACATAATGCTCCTTGTATTCGGACTTTATTTTTTCTTTCACCTTGATGTTTTGATGCTTCGCAAAATTCTTAACTCTATAAACACTGCCATCAGTAATTTCAAGCATTTCTAATTCTATAAATACATCTAATGCTAATTTAATTTGCTCCTCACCTCTGTTAAATTCAATTGCTAAAGTTTCTATTGTATATGGAATATTTTTAGACATATATAAATCTCCCTCCAAATTAACCTTACCAGCTAAAGTTACAAGTCTAGTCCAAATATAATGAATAAGATCTCTTTCAGGCTTCATATCTATTATTTTAAATTTAGTGTCATCATACATATCAACTCTAAATTTCACAACTTTTCTTTCTCTCATATTATCATTCTCCTTAAATTTTTTTAATATACCTTATACTTAATATATATGCTTTACTTAATCAAATCTCAGTAAATTCAATAATTTTTTTCTATTAAAATACTACAAATTTTTTAACTAATCTGATTCTTTATCTATTAAGTTATGCTTAGAGTTGCACCCCTACTTATTTATTAGAAAATACTTTATTTAAAAATTCACCTCCTCACGTAATATGTGAGGAGGTGATTCATTGTCTATCAAAACTAACTTTACTTCAATAAGCTAATATACTCAACATTAAATAAGAATTGTTTAATGTTGAGTATATTATATTGTTTACAATTATTTTCTTAATTACGAGTTATAAAATTATATAATGCCCCTATAAGGTTAGCATCATTTCTAAATTCACATCTAACTACATTAGGTTTTGGAACATCAAACTTAAAAGTTTTATGATACTTATCTACATTTTTTCGAATATATTCTATTAATATATCTTGACTACTTATTCCTCCACCAATTGCTAATACTTCTGGATCTAAAATACATTGTAAATTAAAAATTTGAACAGCTAATTTATATGTAAAATCATCTAACACTTTTAGAATCTCTTCATCATTATTATTTGCATATTCAAACACTTTGTATCCATCCAATTCTTCAGCTTGTATATTTTTGACCTTTGCAACAGCACCTATTAATGCTTGTGAACCACTTTTAAATCCCCACCAATTTTCGGTACCTTCTGTATCATTAATATTAGTTGCTACAAAACTAAATTCTCCTGCAAAAAAGTTTTTTCCTTTATAAATTTTTTTATCTCTTACAATTCCTCCGCCTACTCCTGTTCCGAGTACAATAACAATACCATCATCATAGTCTTTTAAGCTTCCCTTCCAAACTTCCGCTAAAGCTGCACATTTCCCATCATTTTCTATTGTTATTTTTGTAGGACATCTTTCCTGTAGAATCTTTACAATTTCTTTTCCGTTATTGTAAGTTAACGAACCACCTGTGTAAGCGTAGCCTTTTTCGCTATCTAAAACTCCTGGCATACTTATAGCGATTCCTTCTATATCATCCTTATATTCATCATATATGTTACCAACCACCTCTACAAAGCTTTCAATACTATCAAGTGGTGTTGGTTTCTTTCCCTTTTCGATAAAATCTAATTCTTTTGTGATAAGTGCATATTTAATAGCACTTCCTCCAATATCTAAAACTAAATATTTCATCCTTATACTCCTATACTTTTTATTAATTTATAATCTTAATATTTATTAATAATGGATATTATTTACTAAATTTATCATAACATAATACATATTTCCCTTCAATTAACAATTGGTAACTTACAAATAGATTAGTCTATATATTCTTCCATCTAATCTCAATAAATTTTATGCACTACTTTAGGCACAATCAAATAAATAACAAGTCCATTTGCCAGCCTATTTTCCATCATGCTGCGTCGGCGAATTGACCTAATAGGCCCGCTATGAGGGCAATTCGTCTCCTTGCCTGATGAAAAATATTCATGGCAACTTTGGACCTGTTATTTATTTTCATGTGCCTTATCTTCAGAAAAAGAGAGTACCTAATCTTATAGATACTCCCCTAGCACTTAATCAATTACTCCTTTAAAGATATCCCCTTATGCTATTAAAATATAAATATCATATTTTTAATTTATACAATAAAGTTATAATCATATATAAATGTGTACACACCCGAACCAACCTCAAATGACAAACTACCCTCAGAAGATAAACTAAATCCAAAATCTATATCAGTATAAGTCTCTGACATTCCATTTGCTGCCAAATTAACTTGTACTTTCTTTTCATTATAAGTTTCTGCAATATCCTTCTTTAATTTTTCTAAATCTTTTACATTTGGAAGGGTAATAACAGAAGATGTATTATGAGGAATTTCTACCTTTAAATTAATTTTTTCATCTACTACTTTCCACCTTACAGCAATCTTACCATACATTGTTTCTAAAGAAGCTTCAGTATAGCTTAAAAATTCTGACAGCTTCGGAGCTATCTTTGATTTCTTATATCCAGGCTCTAACATATCAATACCACCAATACTTTGGTACATCCATGCTCCTACTGAACCATAAGAATAATGGTTAAATGAGTTCATTCCTCTATCCCAGAAAGATCCATCAACTTTAATACTATCCCAATGCTCCCACATTGTTGTAGCTCCTCTTTCTACTTGATATAACCACGAAGGATAATCTGTATTAAATAACAACTTATAAGCTACCTCTTTATATCCATTATCAGATAATACATGACAAAGATATGGTGTGCCTACAAATCCAGTATCTAAATGCATATCCTTTTTTTCAATTAGTTGAACTAATTTTTTTGCAACCTTTTCCTTATACTGTTCTGGTATTAAGTCAAAATATAAAGAAATTACTTGAGCAGTTTGTGTTTCACTAGTTAAATTACCTTCTGCATCAAAAAACTTATTAATATAAGCTTCTTTAATAGAATCATACAACTGGCCATATAACTTATAATCCTCCAACTCACCTAATATCTTAGCAATATTTGCAAATATTCCTGTAGAATAAGCATAATAGGCAGTTGCAACCAGATATCCATCTGTTGCTCCAAAGAAACCGCCTTCTTCATTATCAAGTGCTAGCCAATCTGCAAGTTGAAGTCCAGTATCCCAAAGATATTCATTATCTCCTTGGCATCTGATATAATTAATCCATTTTTTCATGCTATCATACTGCTGCCTAAGTATATTTTCATCTCCATAGCACTGATAAATTGTCCAAGGACAAATCACAGCAGCATCTCCCCATGCAGCAGTAGTAAATCCCATACCATCAGCAAATGTACCTTTTAGAATATCTGGAACAACAAATGGTACTGCACCGTCTGGCATTTGATTATATGAAAGATCCTTTAGCCATTTACTGAAAAATGGGGCTGCATTCATATTAAAACAAGCAGTTCTTGCAAAGATTTGTGCATCTCCTGTCCATCCTAAACGCTCATCTCTTTGTGGACAGTCTGTTGGTACATCAATGAAATTTCCCTTTTGGCCCCATAAAATATTGTGTTGTAACTGATTAATTCTTTTATCAGAAGTTTCAAAAGTTCCTATTGATTCCATATCAGAATGTAGTACAATACCTGTAAAGTCAGAAAGTTTTATATCATCTTTGAAACCTTCAAGTTTTACATAACGGAATCCTTGGAAAGTGAAATGCGGCTCATAAACTTCTTCTCCATTTCCTCTACAAATATAAGTTATTTGCTGAGCTGCAGCTCTAATATTATCTCTATAAAAATTACCATCCTTATCTAAAACTTCACCATGAGTTAGTGTTACTTTTTGTCCTTTATTTCCATTAACTTTAAAACGAACAAAACCAGCCATATTTTGTCCCATATCTAAAACAAGTTCACCTTTTGGAGTTTTAAATATTGATAATGGTTTAAGTTCATCTTGTATTCTAATTGGTTCATTTTCTTGAGCCTTTAGGTGAGTTTTGGGATAAGATAAAGTTACTACATTATTTGTTGCATCAGCTTCCTTATTTTCTCTTGCATCATATATTTCACCATTATATATATCTGACATAAGAATATTACAATTTTCTTCTTTCCATGATTCATCAGAGCAAATAACTTCACTGCTTCCATCTTCATAATAAATATGTATTTGAAGAATTAGTGCATTTTTACTGCCATAGTTATCTTTTCTCTTAGTCCATCCAAGATAACCACTATACCAGCCTTCTCCAATTGTGGCTTTAAGCTTATTGTTATCAGCTTGTACTAAATCTGATACATCATAAGTTTGATATTGAATACGATAATTGTAGTCTGTCCAACCTGGAGTTAAATAATCTTCTCCAACACGTCTGCCATTTAACTGCAGCTCATATAAACCAAGACTAGTAACATAAATTGTAGCCTTTTTAACCTTTTTATTTATAGAAAAAGTCTTTGAACAGCTAAAAGGTGCTCTCGCATTAAATTCAGCATTTATTTTTTGCTCTTTTACAGAAATCCACTCTGCAGTCCATTCTGAATTATTTAATAACCCCATTTCCCAGAAGTTAACAGCACTCCACTCAGATTCTTCTTCTTTGCTGATCCATACTTTTACACGATAAAAATAACACTTCCTAGATTCAAGTGGTGCTCCATTATAAGGAATATGAATAGACTTGTCTGAGAATGTATGAATATTCCATACAATATTATTAAATTCCTTATCTGTTGCAACTTGAATTTGAAATTGTTGTTGCTTTACATTCTTTTTATCAGAAATAATCTGCCAGCTTAATCTAGGATTTATGACATCTATTCCTATTGGATTCTCTAAATATTCACATTTTAAGTTTTTTACAACTAGCATACTGAAATTCCTCCATATAAATTTATATCAACTTAACATTTTTTCTTAATTTATCTTTTACTGCTTATACTACTAATTAAACTATTTTAATGTTTTTTCATCCAATCTACGGCTAAATCAAACCAAACACTGCAATGTGGATTAATATGACTTTCCTCACCAGCAGTAGTTTCGTCACATAATGACATTCCATGTGGTCCACTTTCAAAAATGTATAATTAGGCATCAGTTAAAAGTTAATCTAATGCCTAATCAAAATACTAATCAATTATTTCATATTTTAATTTATGTCTAAGCTTCATTTTTTCTTTCTTTTAATTCAGCAACAATTCTTGGATATATTTTGTCTAAGTCATAAAAGTAAAGTAATACTGCTGTAAGTACAGCTATAATGATTGGCGCATAAGCAAATGAAACTTTCATTGCAAAAATTGCTGAAGCACTTTGTGTTGCTTGTCCCCCAATATATCCACCAACTCCTAAAATTGCACCAAACACAGCTCCACCTAATCCTGTACCTACTTTTTCTGCAAAACCTTCTGCTGCAAAAGTTAATCCTTCAATACGAATACCATGTTTCCATTGACCATATTCAACGGTATCGCCAAGCATCGCAAAAGCTGCTACTAAGAAACCTGCTGAACCTAAGCCTTTAATAACTAAACCAACTATTATCATAGTAATATCTGTTGGAGCTATAGCCATAGGTAGTGAGCCAACTATTGTTAATATTATTCCACCTAAAGCTGTATTTCTCTTTCCAAACTTCTTAAGAACTGGAGCTGCTAAAAATGATCCTGCTATTATAGGTAAAAAAGACGATGTTCCAATTACTCCAACCAAATTTGCATCACCTAATACATATTGAGCATAATAAACATTTACTCCACCTAATCCAGCAGATATGAATATAATTATGATACTAACAACAAGTATTGCCCAATATTTATTTTTGAACAATGTCTTTAAACCATCTTTTATAGAAAAAGTGGATTCTTCTGCTGGGGCAGCTACTCTTTCTTTTGTATTCTTAAAACATATAAAATATAATATCGCAGATGCTATACCATATATAATTGCAAGAATAATCCACCTTTTTTTTCCATCACCAAAACTTTTTACCAAAGGCATTGTGATAACACTAAGTATTAATGCACCTAAAAAACCAAACATACTTCTAAATGAACTTAATTGTGATCTATCATTTTGATCTTGACTTACTAAAGCACTTAAAACATTATATGGAGTAGCTGTACCTGTAAACATAAGCATAGCAAAAATATATGTGACAAGTGCATAAGCTATTTTACCATTGCTACTCAAATTTGGCGCCGTAAACATAAGAACTAATGAAACAGCATATGGTATCGCTAACCATAAAAGCCATGGACGAGCTTTTCCATACTTAGTTTTTGTTTTATCAACAATTACACCCATAGTTAAATCTGCAACCCCGTCAAGAATTCTTCCTGCAAGTAAAATAAATCCTACGGTTGCCACTGCTATTCCTGCAATATCTGTATAAAAAAAACTTATAAACGTGTTTGCAGTTGTTAATAAAAGATTTCCTGCTAAATTTCCAAATCCATAAGATACTTTTTCACCTAAACCTACTTTATTACTCACAATATTAGCTGAAGTATTAACTTTCACATTAACATTTACATCCATCTTTATCCTCCTATAAAATCATAGTTTTTAACTAAATAGTATAAAGTTATCGATTACAAATTGAGCTCAATCTTTTATTGATCAAATACTATACATATATAATATTTTAAATTTGAGTATAAACCAATAGCATAACTTAATTAATATAACTTACATTTTTTAATCTATTTATATTAATTATTTTTATAGTTACTTCTTGAACTTGAAATTGCAAACCTTTAAATATGTATCTTTCTAGTGTTATTACAAATTTACTGATTTTAATTAACATAACTCAATTAATTTAATTGACATTATTTAATCTGAGTATTATAGTTTTTACAGAATGATTTCTAAGTAATTGTAGGTGAAAAAATGAACATAGATGAATTAAATAAACTACTAAAAGAATATACTGAAGATGAACTATATTATAAAAAATATTATCTTGCTAAACAAAATCTAGATACATATAAAGCTTTCATGGAAAATTTAGATATAGACTATATCAAGAAGATGGTTCTTCTCATTCCTGGAGTCGAACATGATATTGATCTTTCGTTCATGCCAGAAGCGACCCTTTTTGTACAAAAGAAAAATCATAATGTTATAACTTTAAAACACTACAGATATACCCCTGAATTCGTGCATAGACATACTTTTTTCGAAATGAGTTATGTGTATTCTGGAAGCTTTAAACAAAAAATTTCTGGAGATGAGATTGTTTTTAATGAAGGTGATATATGTATCTTACCACCTAATGTTGAACATTCCGTTGGAATTTTTGATGATACGATTTTGATAAATTTTTTAATAAGAAGAAGTACCTTCAATGATACCTTTTTAGAAGTGCTTAGTGATGAAAATATCTTATCTTCTTTCTTTACAAAAATTTTGTATACAAAGAAATATAATAACTATATTATATTTCGTACTAATAATAATTCCATCATTAGAAAAATTCTTTGTGATATGATTGTTGAAGATATTGAAAATAAAAAATATAGCAATAGAATTTTAGATAACCTTATAATGATTCTCTTTGCGAATTTGCTAAGAGATGATATTAATAAAGTAGAATTGCCACAAGAATTACAGAAAACCAATAAACAGCTTGCATCAATACTTTCGTATATTCAAGGCAATTATAAAACTGTAACATTGAAAAATTTATCAAAAGAATTTCACTTTTCAATACCTTATCTAAGTAAACTTATAAAAACTACTACTGGACATACTTTTAAAGAAATGATTCAAACATTAAAACTAAATAAAGCTATTGAGCTTTTATCTTCAACAGATTTAAAGATCTGTGATATAAGTGAAGCTATCGGATATGAAAATGATACTCATTTTATAAGAACCTTTAAAAAGGTCTATGGAGTATCCCCTAATCAATATAGACAAAAAATTATTACTGAAATAAAAGAGATCTAAGTAAGACATCTAAGATAATATACCTAATTAAAACAATAATCCCATAGTTCTAAAATATCTTCTTCTGGTTTTGGATATTACATTGTTTTAAATGGTGCTATTATGAGGGAAAAAACTTACATAGAATGGCTTAATGATTGTATAAAAAGAATTACTACATGATTTTCCTTTAAATCATGCAGTAATGTTTCTTTCTTTATATTACAAACTGTATTTTAAATTTGTTACTATTTTGTTTAAATTATGAGCTAATTCAGCTTGGTTCTGAGCTTCAACATTAAGTTTATTGTAGTTAAGTCACTATTAATTAGAGTCTATAAAATATTTCATACTAGTCTTTTTTAATTCTCTTGTACTATATAGAATTCTATAATTTTCAATACCTATAGTATTAGCTATTTTCTCAATAATTTTGTTACAACGATCTCTATCTTTTTCATGTATCATTGTATAAAGATTATAATCCCAAGAACCGCAGGGCTTTCTTTCATAACAATGGCTTACTTCAGAAAATGATGCCATGTATTTTCCAACGTTATCTAAATCCTCATTATCAATTTTCCAAACAACCATAGCATTGGCATTAAATCCAGCTTTTCTATGATAAAGTATAGCTCCTATTCTTTTTAATATGCCCGTTTCAGTGTAAGTTTTGACTTTTTGTATAAGTTCCTCTTCATTCATATTAAGTTCATCAGCTATTTCTTTATATGGAGTAGCTATTACAGAGATATTTTCTTGTAATCTACGTATTATTTTCTTGTCTAAATTCTCAATCAAATTTTATCATCTCCTTGGAACTTTAAAGCTACTTTAACCTTAAATAATTTAATAGATGGTAAGCTAATTACTTCATTTAAGGTAGTTTTCCTTTTTATCTCTTCAAGAATATTATTTAAATTTTCCTCAGAATATGTTATAACTGTAAACCACATATTATACTCATCTTCTCTTATATAATTATGTGTTACTTCATGATATTCATTTATACATGCTGCAACTTCCTCAATTTTATTTTCAGGAACTTTAGCTGCACAAAGAGTACTTGTATATCCCATTTTCCTTGAATTAAAAATGCCACCTATTCGTCTTATAATTCCTTCATTTTTTAATTTATTCACTCTTTTTAAAACTTCATTTTCTGTAAGAAATAGCTTTTCTCCTAATATTTTAAATGGTCTTTTATCTATTGGAATTTCATTTTGCATCAAATTAAGCAGTTTTTTATCTATTGTATCCATAAGAATTCCTCCATTACAAACAATGTATAACATTAAATGCAATCAAATTTTAATTATTGAATATGCATATTCGATCAGATGACATATAATCCCCATCATTATAATATGCTGCTCTTGCCCTACAGCCACCACAATTCTTTTTAGATTTGCAGCTATTACAGATTCCTTTATATTCTTGGGTTCTTAGATTATCAAATAACTCATTGCTTTTCCATATTTCATCAAAAGGAATTTCTCTAACATTACCAGCTACTTCCGTTAAATATGCACAAGCTTGAACATCTCCTTTTGGATTTATAATACAATAATTTATTCCTGCAATACATCCTCGCTTAAATCTGCTGTCTATGCCTAAGTTTTCTGCAATTCTAACAAATTGAGGAGCACAAGTTGGTTTTATTTCTATGTTAACTTCATTTTGCTTTTTCATTATTGAAGTTAATAACTCTTCATATTCTTTTGAACTTAATAATTCATCTTCTATATTTTTTCCTCTTCCTGTAGGCACAAGGAAGAAAATGTGATGGGCTACCGCACCAATAGCAACTGAAAAATCAGTTAAACTAATTATTTCATCTTTATTCCAATCCATAACTGTTGTGTGAACTTGAAATCTAATTCCTAAATCTCTGCAATTTTTCATAGCATAAATAGTATCTTTAAAAGCTTCATTATTGCCTCTAAAAAGGTTATGTTTTTCTGAATTAAGACTGTCTAAACTTATGCCTATTGCAGAAATACCCGCATCTTTTAATTTTTGTGCCATTTCCTTTGTTATGAGAGTGCCATTTGTTCCAAGTACTGGCCTTAATCCAGCTTTAGATGCATGGTTTATTAATTCAAAAATATCGTCTCTCATTAATGGCTCTCCACCAGAGAATATCATAATTTTAAAATTAGCTTTTGCAATTTGATTTATAAGCTGCTTTGCTTCTTCTGTAGTTAATTCCCCCTGACTTTCCTTACCTGAATCCCTGTAGCAATGACTACATTTCAAATTACACTTATTTGTAGTATTCCATGATATTATCATTTATTTTCACTCACCTTTATTTAAAACTCTACTCATTTTAATTAGTAGGATTATAATTTTATTTCTTCATCTGTAAGGTAACAAGCAGGATCTTCTGCCCAAAAATCGTTATATACTGATTCCGCTCTAGTTCTAAAATTTCCATTACAAACATTTAACCATTTGCAATTAGTGCACCTGCCCTTTAATAACTCTTTTCTGTTTCTAAGACCATTTAATATTTCATTATCAGAGTTCTTCCATATAGAACCAAACTTTTCTTCTTTAACATTTCCAAAAGTATGCTGCCAAGTGAATTGATCTGGATGAACATTACCATAAAAATCTACATTAGCAAAAGCCATTCCTGATCTATTTCCCCCATTGGTTTTTAGAAGTCTTAATATATCTTCACTTTTATCTTTGTATTTTTCCAAAGATCTTAAATATGTATAAACAGCATCTGCATGATTATCCACAGTAAGTATTTCAACACTTGGTCCAAATTCTATGGCTTTACTTATAATTAAATCTAAAACTTGCCTTGTTTCGTCCTTAGATATATCTTCCTCCATCATTTTACTTCCTCTTCCTGAATAAACTAAATGATAGAAACATACTCTAGGAATCTTTTCTTCTTTTATTAATTTAAATATATCTTCTAATTCTTTATAATTATTTTTATTTATTGTGAATCTAAGACCAACTTTTTGACCAACGTCTACACAGTTTCTTATTCCTTTTAGAGAGCTGTCAAAGGCACCTTTAACCCCTCTAAATTTATCATGATTTGATCCAATTCCATCAAGACTTACACCTACATATCCAAGATTTATTTTTTTTAGAGATTTACAAATATCTTTATCTAAAAGTGTGCCATTAGTTGATATGGTACTTCTTATTTTTCTTTGACTTGCGTAATCTAATATATCTAAAATATTTTCCTTCATTAATGGTTCCCCACCAGAAAATAATAATGCTGGCACATTAAAATCTTTTAAATCATCTATGAATCTTTTTGATTCATCTAACGGAAGCTCTCCCTCGTACCTTTTATTATCAGCACTTGCATAACAATGTTTACATTTTAAATTACAGGTTTTTGTACAATTCCAAGCAACTACAGGGCCCCTACCTGGACTCACTCCATATTTCTCCTGTGCAGCACCTTCTACATATCTTAAACTATCTCCATAATTTTTAGAATCACATAACAGTTTAGTTATACTTATCATTTTTTATCACTATCCTCTCTACAGTTCATTAGTTCTTTTTCTATATAAGGCGTATTCAAAAAATAACAAGTCCGCATACTAGTCTATTTTCATTCATATGCCTAATCTTTTAACTTTAATATCATAAAAAATTACTTACTCTATTTACTGATATTTTGTCATATTTTCGAATAGATTACTTTTCTTTGTTTGGAAATTATATATATTATATATCAAAATATACCTATAAGACACATGAATATTCTTAAACACATAAACAATGAGAGCATTCCTTTTAAAGAAATGCTCTCTAATCTTACGCTCGCTTTATTAGTTTTCGCTTAACTAATAACCTTTCTAAAGCTAGCAAACATTTTTAAAGTAACTTGTTTAACCCACTTCAAATTAAGTGCTATGTGTATTATAAAGTTATCTTATACTTCATATCCTGCCATAAAACCTTCATAAATATCCTTCAATCCATTTCTAACTTCAAGCGAATCTCCTATTACTCTTGTTTTGATACCTAAAGCTTCTAATGGTTCTTGTAATACATTGAATGGTTTAGAACCTGCTGCAATAACAACTGTATCTACTTCTTCAAGCATTATTTCTTTTCCTTTTCTTTCTAGATTAACAGTGTCGTCACCAATTTCACAAACTTTTGCATTAGTATATACGTTCATTCCATATTCTTTAATTGCTTTACGTAACATTAATGCTGTTTCTCTTTCACATCCGATTAAAATATCTTCTCTCATTTCAACTATAGTTACATTTGAACCATAAACTGCAAGATATTCAGCTGTTTCAACACCTACTGAACCACCACCTGCTACAACAACATTCTTACCTGGATTACAGTTTTGTAATAAAACATCGTTTGCTTGGAATACATTAGCTTTATCTACTCCCTTAATTGGTGGAATAAATGGTTTGCTACCTGTTGCAATAATAACTTCATCTGGTTTTGCTTCTTTAACTATTTCAATAGTTAATTCTGTATTATAATGTATTGTAACACCAAGGTCTTTTAATCTCTTTGTTTGCCATTGAACAAATGTTAAGAATTCTGTTTTATTTGGAGGTAAAGCAGCTATATGCCATTGTCCACCTAAACGATCATCCTTTTCAAAGATTGTAACCTTATGACCACGTTCTGCTGCAACAATTGCTGCTTCACAGCCTGTAACTCCACCGCCTGCTATGAATACATTCTTTTTAACTTCTGCTTCTGTTACTTTTAATTCATATTCTCTATCAATTAATGGGTTAACTAAGCAATGACAATTACTTGCCCTCATATTTTCCCCAATACATCCTTGTATACAACCAATGCAATGTCTAATATCATCTAATCTTCCTTCTTGTACCTTCTTAGGAAAATCTGGATCTGCAAGAGAAGCTCTACCCATTCCAATAATATCAGCTTTTCCAGCTTCTAAAACACTTAATGCTAAATTAGCTTCATTAATACGTCCTGCTGTAATAACTGGTATATTCACTACCTTCTTGATTTCTTCTGAATTATCAACAAATACTGCATGTGGTAGAGATGATGGTTCAACAATATTATATGAATTAGTAAAAATACCTTGTGAACAATCAATAGCATCTACACCAGCTTGTTCTAATTTCATAGCTATTACTCTTGTTTCTCCCATAGAAAGACCACCTGGCATATATTCTACTGTAGAAATACGAGTTAATATCGGATAATCATCTCCAACTTTTTTACGAATATTTGCAACAATCTCCATTAAAAATCTGCAACGATTTTCAAGAGTCCCGCCATATTCATCAGTACGCTTATTAGCATAACGTGATAAGAATTCCGAAATTAAATATCCATGAGCTGCATATATTTCAATTGCATCAAAACCAGCTTTCTTCAAGTTTAGTGCTGTATCTCCATATAATTCAACAATCTTATGTATTTCATCAACAGTTAATTCTCTAGGTTTCTTTTCTCCTGACACATCTTTAAATGGTGATGGTGCAACTAAATTTTCATCTGAATTACCTATAAAAGTTTCTCTTCCTGAATGACTTATTTGTGCTGCTATTTTTCCACCTGCTGCATGAACTCTATCTGTTAATTTACGATGACTTTCAATAAGTTCGTCGTTCCATATTCCAAGCATTCTAGGGAAGAATCCAACATTAGGTGCGATTCCAAAGTATTCTGTAATTACAAGACCCCAGCCTCCTTGAGCCTTTCTTTCATGATAAGCAATAAATTGTTCTGTACTTGCACCTTCTGTTGTTGCTGTAAGGGTAGACATGGCTGGAACTATTAGTCTATTTTTCAATTCCAAATTACCAATTTTGATTGGTTCAAATAACTTTTCATACATAATACACACTCTCCTCAATATTCTTTATTTTTATAAATGTGAATAAATTCACAATGCTACCTTAAAAATAATGTTAAGTACTAGATTATGTACTTAACACCGTTGTTAATTATATAATTATCTAAATATTCTATAAACTTATTTTAAGAATAGCATAGATTAATTATTTTATATGTCTTTTAAGATACACAAGAATATATTATTTTAACTTTCACTAAAAGGTGCTTCTCAAGTATATTTAATTATTAAAGTCCTTCTCCATCACTTTCTATCACTTTTTTATACCAATAAAAGCTCTTCTTCTTTGATCTGCTTAAATCTCCATTTCCATCATTATCTTTATTTACATAAATGAAACCATATCTCTTTTTCATTTCTCCTGTAGTTGCGCTTACTAAATCTATACATCCCCAAGGAGTATATCCAATAAGTTCAACACCATCAATGTTCACAGCATCTTTCATTGCCTTTATATGTTCTCTTAAATACTCAATACGATAGTCATCCTCAACATATCCATTTTCATTTGGACTATCAACAGCTCCTAATCCATTTTCAACAATAAATAATGGCTTTTGATAACGATCGTATAATGAATTTAAGGTAATTCTAAGTCCAAGAGGATCTATTTGCCATCCCCATTCACTTGCTTTTAAGTATGGATTCTTTAATGTAGCAAATACATTTCCTTCTGTTTGTGTATTTACTTTTGGATTAGCACTAGTTAATCGTGAAGCATAATAACTGAATGAAATAAAGTCAACAGTGTTGTTCTTTAACAGTTCTCCATCGCTGTCTTCCATCTTCAAAGTAATGTTCTTTCTTTCAAACATATTCTGTGCATAGTTGGGATATTCTCCACGAGATTGTACATCAATAAAGAAGTAGTTTTCCCTATCCGTCTCCATAGACTTCCATATATCCTCTGGAGCACATGTATTAGCATAGGTATTACCTGCTGCTAACATGCAGCCTATCTTAAACTCTGGATTTATTTCATGTGCTATTTTAGTTGCTTTTGCACTTGCAACTAATTGATGATGTGCTGCTTGATATTTAATAACTTCTTCGTCTTCACCTTCTTCAAACACTAAACCAGCACCTAAAAATGGCAAATGTAATAGCATGTTAATTTCATTAAATGTAAGCCAATATTTTACTTTGTTTTTATAACGATTGAATATTACTTCACATAATCTTTCATAGTAACCTACCATCTTACGGCTTCTCCATGAACCAATTGTTTCTACAAGATGCATTGGCACATCAAAATGAGTTATAGTTACTAATGGTTCAATTCCATATTTAAGACACTCATCAAATACATCCTCATAAAATTTTAAACCTTCTTCATTTGGTTCTACATCATCGCCATTAGGAAATATACGTGCCCATGAAAGAGATAAACGAAAAGTCTTAAATCCCATTTCTGCAAATAAGGCTATATCTTCTTTATAGTTATGATAGAAATCAATTGCCTCATGGCTTGGGTAATAATGTTCCTCATCACATTTCATCATTTTCAATTTCCCAAGCATCACTGAAAAACGATCCTTACCTGCTGGAATTACATCCACAGTGGATAAACCTCTATTTCCTTCTAAATATCCACCTTCACATTGATTGGCAGCAGTAGCTCCTCCCCATAAAAATCCTTTTGGAAAACTTTTATTCATATTCTTACTCCTTTCGATTTCATAAAATTATTGTCTAAAATCAATAATTTATACACTCTTATTCCACTAATTTAGTGATCAACTCATCAAATGTATAGCTCTAATAACTCATCATTTCTACAAACATTCCCACTCTTCTTTTCAACGATACTAGAATAATTATCTGAATTCGTAATAACAATTGGAGTTGTAATGTCAAACCCTTTTTCTTTTATCGCATCAATATCAAATTCCACTAATAACCGTCCTTTTTTAATATTTTCTCCTTGTTCAACTTTGATTTTAAAATGTTCTCCATTTAGTTTTACTGTATCAAATCCAATATGAATTAATATTTCTGCACCCTTATCAGTTGTTATTCCTACTGCATGTCCTGTTGGGAAAACAGATGTTAGAGTACCATCAACTGGAGATACTAATATACCTTCTGTAGGTTCAATAGAAATACCTTTCCCTAAAGCTCCTAATGCAAATACTTCATCATTAACTTCAGCTAATGGTTTTATGAGACCTGAAAGTGGACTTAATAAAATTTCTGTCTCAATATTTTTTTTATTTTCTGCTTCTTCATTGCTTAAGTACGTTTCATTTTCTACTATTGCATTATTTGAGCATGCTTCATTTTCTTCTACAATATCATCAAAGCCAACTATGTATGTCAATACTGCAGACAATATATAAGCTGTTGCAATTCCAATAAGAGCCCCTTTAAATCCTGGACCATATAAAACAGGGATAGTCAATAATCCTGGGGAAACTAAAGCTAAAGCTTCACTATGAAAATATCCTGTAATTGCACCACCAACTGCTCCCCCAACACATGCACATATGAATGGTTTCTTTAATTTCAATGTTGCACCATAAATTGCTGGTTCTGTTATTCCAAATAAAGCTACAAATGCTCCTGATCTACTAGCTGATTTTAGCTTTTTGTTCTTAGTTTTGAAATAAACTCCTAAAGCTGCTCCCCCTTGTGAAAAATTAGCTGGGCCTAGCAAAGGATTTAATGTATCTAATTGATATTTTGAAATATTATTTAACATTACAGGTATGAAACCCCAGTGAATTCCAAACATAACAGCAACCTGCCAAAGTCCACCTACTAAAGCTCCAATAACTATAGGGCTCAAATTATAAATGAAACTGTAAATTATTGATATTATATTGCTTAAAAAATTCCCCAATGGTCCAAATACAATGAAACATAAAGGTACAATCACAACAAGGCAAATTAAAGGTGTTAATATACCTCTAACGTTTTCATGAATCACATTATTACAAAACTTTTCAAGTAATGACAGTATCCAAGCAGCAATAATTATAGGTATAATAGTATAGGCATAATTAGCTGTAATTATAGGTATTCCTAAGAATTCAATATGATTGCTGCTATTCATTAGATTGATAATACTTGGATAAATCAATGCTCCAGCTATCGTAACTGCCATAATTGGATTAGCATCAAATTTCTTTGCAGCAGTAAAAGCAATAATTAGCGGCATAAAGTAAAATAAACTATCAGATGCTGCAAATAATATGCTATAAGTTGAACTAGCTTTATCTATCCATTGCAATGACACAAAAATTGCCAATAATCCTTTTAGCACACCGGCTCCTGCTAATGCACCCATAAACGGAGTAAGGATACCTGTGATAAGATCTATTGCTTTGTTAAAAATATTATTACCAGTGGATTCCTTTTCATTTGAGCTTTGGTTTGAATTTTCATTAATCTCTATTATTTTAATAATTTCTGCATAAACGTTTCCAACAGTGTTGCCAATAACTACTTGAAATTGTCCACCATTCTCTACAACACTAATGACTCCTTCTAATTCTTTAATTGCTTCTTTGTTAACATTAGACATATCTTTTAGTTTAAATCTTAATCTAGTTGCACAATGAACTAATGATATTACGTTACTTTCACCGCCAACATTATCAACTATCTGTCTGCTTAATTGTGAATAATTCATTTACTTCTCTCCTTTACAGCTTTTATTAGATTAAAGATATCAAAAGGTTAAATTCTAATGATACTAAATATTTATTGTTTATTTTTTTTAATTATATCAATTCCCTTTTATTCAGTTCAGTAGATTTTTTGACTTAAATAAGGTGGATTTTTGACTTTCATAATAATATTTTTTGTTATTCATTGTAAGTAAATCATTGTCATGCTATAATTCAAACAATAAATATGATAAAGGGTGATTATATGGATTTTGAACACGAAATAATAAGCAGTAATCAAGATATTAGTGTTAAGTTTCAATATGTTGATGATACAGGTAGCATGATATCAAAGCATTGGCATCGTAGTCTTGAAATTATATATATTATGAGTGGAAGCCTTGAATTAAACATTAATGGAGTAGATTATAATTTAAGCGAAAACGATTTAATAGTAATTAATCCTCTTGAAATACACTCTACCACCTGCAAATATGGAAATACCGCTGTAGTATTACAAATCCCTTATCAATTTTGTGAAAATTATATTGATGATATAGCTACCACAAAATTTATTTGTAACCCAGCTACTACAGAAAAAACATCTTATCTAAATCAATTAAAAGAAACTTTATGTAATTTTTTTGAAACTTATAATAAAAAAGGATCAGGTTATAAACTTCAAATAAACGGCTTAATTTTTAACTTATTATTTATTTTAGTAAGTGAATTTAGTAAAAAAGATAAAAAATTCGATAACAAAAAAAGTGATAAATATTTAGATAGGCTAGCTTTAGTAATAAATTATGTAAAAAAACATTATTCAGAAAATATAACTCTCGAATCTGCTGCATCTGAACTTTATTTAAATCCAGAATACTTTTCTCGCTTTTTCAAAAAATATATGGGAACAACGTTTTTAAAATATTTAAATACTGTTCGTCTAGAGCAGGCTTACATAGACCTAGCTAACACTGATAATACAATTTCTCAAATCATGGAGAAAAATGGTTTCAGCAATGATAAAATGTTTATAAAATTATTTAAAGACGAATATGGATGCTCTCCTAATGAAAAAAGAAAGCAGCTTAAAATCAATAATCTTTAATCAGTATCACCAATTAATAATTTATGTAATTCTAAATAAAACGGACTTTTCACTACTGTGAAAAGTCCGTTTTTCATAACCCTTAATATTTAATTTGCTTTACTTCTTTCCTTTAGCTCTTTTAATATAGTTGGATATTCCTTATCTAATTTATATGCGAATAGTATTACTATTTGAACAAGTGTAATTAACATTGGCAAGTATATATATAATGATTTAACAGCTAAGATAGCTGAGGCTGTTTGAACTTCAGCAGCTCCTACATATCCACCTGCTGATAGTACCCATCCTACAAAAGCTGCTCCAAGTCCTCCACCAACTTTAAATCCAAAACTTGCTGCACTATTAGTTAAACCTTCTATTCTTATTCCAGTTTTCCATTCTCCATATTCTATAGTATCTGATACCATTGCAAACATACAAGCTGCAATTCCAGCTGCACCAATACCTCTAACAACATTTGCTGCAATAAGCATTTGTACATTTGTTCCTGCTAAAGCAATCAGTCCATATCCTAATGCTGTAATTACAGATCCAACTATCATAACATTTCTTTTTCCAAATTTCTTTATAAACCCAGCTACTAAAAACATACATACTATTTGTGTCATCATCATTGCTGTAGACAGCGTTCCAACAAGTTCCTTATTTCCTAAAACAGTTTGTGCATAGTAAACAGTAGCACCACCATTAAGAGTCATACCAACAAAAATTAGTACTAATATCCCTGTTATCATAGCCCAGTATTTATTTTTGAAAAGTACTGAAATTCCAACTTTTACAGGTATATTTTCTTCTGCTTGTTCTGCATTTGAAGGTTTTACTCTTTCCTTTGTTCCAAAGAAAGTAAATGCGAATAAAGCAACTGATATAACTCCAAATACTGCAAAAGTTAATGACCATGCTTTCGGATCATTTCCAAAAAATTTAACTACTGGTAAAGTGAATATTGCAATACCCATTGATCCTACTGTTGATAATATCATTCTAAATATACTAAGTACTGAACGTTCATATTGATCTTGTGTAATTAATGCATTTAATGTTGCATACGGTACATTAATCGCTGTGTAAATTATAGTAGATACTAAATTATAAGTTATAAAAATATATATAAGTTTAGCATTTTCACTAAATGTTGTAGGCACTGAAAATAGTAGTACACCACCTATTGCAAAAGGGATGGCCATTCTAATTATCCATGGTCTTGCTTTACCATACTTTGATTTAGTTCTATCTACTATGAACCCCATTCCTAAATCAGCTACACAATCTAAAATACGAGATATCAACATTATAGTTCCAACTGCTGCTGCACTTACACCAATTACATCTGTATAGTAGAATAATAGAAATGTAGATATAGCTGCATATATAACATTGTTTGCTAAGTCTCCAGACCCAAAAGCCAACCTTTCAATAAATCCTACTGATGTTTTCTCATTTCCGATATTTGTATTTCCCATAATAATTCCTCCTCAATTTTTAGTTTTCTATACAAAATGTATTAACCGAATGTGCTTTTATAATTGCAGAAAAACTTACATCTTTATGTTTAAATGTGAATTCACGATCTGTATCCATAGCATTTCCAACAGTAACTATTAATTCACCATTAGGATTTTCAAATACTACAGAGTTTGATGTCCAGTGTCCTTTAGTTACTATTCTTTTTGCTCCTGGCTTTACAAAATGTGAAAAATGTTTCATCACATAAAATTCTGGTTCATATACTACTTCTTTTGTTTCTGGATTAATTGTTATCATTGTATTTTGTTCCCAGCCCCAAGTGCTTACCCCACCTTTAGGTAAGACCATATTCCAATAAACATAACTTTCAACATTGTGCACAAAATAGTGCCAGAAAAGTCCATAAACATATTCCGCATGCTGCCATGTATTTTGGCCGTCTCCACATTCATTTTCTGTTTGCATAAATCTCATTTCTGGATAACTTAATTCAGTTTGCTCAATTACATGTTTACCACCCCATTGAAATCCTACTCCAGATATATACTTTCTTGCTTCTTTATCAGAAAGTACTGTATTTATACATTGATCATAAAATTGTGAGAATGGAGCACATCCTGGAAGTGGAAGCTGAAAATCTACAAATGGTCCATTAATTGTACCAAGCCAGATTTCTGAATCAATTCTCTTTTCCTCAAATACTGGGCCAAGATTATTTTTAATAAAATCTCTCATTTCTTTGCCTGTCCACATACATGATGGGAATTTTTGATCAGCATGAGGTTCATTTTGAATATGAACTTGTTCAATTTTGACTCCAGCTTTGTTATATTCCTCTACATACTTAGCAAAGTAATTTGCATAAGCTTGTAAATTTTCTTGGTTCCAAGATAATGTTCCAAAATTATATGCTTTCTTTGTTTTCATCCATGTTGGAGGACTCCAAGGTGAAGCAAATAGTGACATTTCAGGTTTACGATTTAATGCTTCTTTTAAATATGGTAATAAATGTTCTTCATCTCTTTTTATAGTAAAATCTTTTAATTCATAATCCCCATCTGTCTCATCATAACTATGCCATTCTAAGGCATAATCACTAGCGCCTATTGGTAAACGCCCCACATTAAAATTCAAGCCTTCTTCTGTAAATAAATTGTCTAAAATTTCTTTTCTCTTATTTTCATCTACTTTTTTTAAAATATCCCAACTAATTTCATTAAAGCATCCACCAAAGCCTTTTACAGTTTGTTTTCTTTCAGTTGTTATTTCTAAAGTGTCTTCATATTGATTATTTTCTACTGTACCCTCTTTCCAAAAATCAATTCCGTTACTATAAATGTGTTTAATTTTCTTCATACTCTCCATCCTTTTTGTTAATTTATTTTTAACGTTGTTTACATATATGTCGTATTAATATCGTTTACATGTATATCATATAAAAATATCACTATTTCATTAAGTAGAGTTCTTGACTAAAAAACAGCAGATTCTTGACTTAATTTATAGAAAGGTTTTTTTATGTATCTTAAGATACATAAATTTTAAAATTGATATGATAACATTTACTCATATATAAGAAATATTCACTTTAAACTAAACAATTAATTATGTAAGGTGCATATAAATTCTTTAAAATAGAATAATATGATAAAACTTCATTAGTAGGTAATGTAACAAAATTTGAATGATATTATTTTAAATTAATATGCAGAACAAAATCTCCCTACGGTCGAGTATTAAAGTGATGTTCCATCAAACAGTATAGAATCACCTTTTAATTATCTGAATTTTTCTATCTAATTTTATTTAAAATGTTATCCACAGCCAGTTCCGCAAGCTGTTTCCTATATAAGAACAAAATCTCCCTACGGTCGAGTATTAAAGTGATGCTCCATCAATCAGTGTGGCATCACCTTTTAATTATCATATCTGAATCA
>Ga0302140_10002418_pt1 | contig 24239 bp, 23 predicted proteins | sample I_Bog_E1_1_FD_202095 | JGI IMG/M metagenome (GOLD analysis project Ga0302140, IMG submission 202095) | Peat permafrost microbial communities from Stordalen Mire near Abisko, Sweden - I_Bog_E1_1 | ecosystem: Environmental > Terrestrial > Soil > Wetlands > Peat | place: Sweden: Abisko, Stordalen... | reverse complement strand
TGGGAATGAGATTGGCCAGCATTCTTGCTGTTGAAGAGTTGCCGTTAGTTGTCCCCATGTTCAAGGACAATGAGATCATCCAGTCCCAGCCAACGTTTTTCCAATCAAAGTTCCTAGATATGGGTGAGTCTGGAACCGATTTGTCGTATCTCATCTTGTCTTGGGGATCCTCGCAGAAAGTCTGCAGAGTTGCTCCGCTGAGGCCAGAGATGTTAAAAGAAGTGCTGCAAGCGGGGTAAAGGAACGATCTCAGCTCGCAAAGCGTATAATCAGTAGTGACAGCATCTGCAGCCTTGATGAGGAGGTATATGGCATCGCTATCCGGCATCGAAACGTTTGCAATGGAATTGTAGTCAATGGGTAGCTATAAAGTGTCAGCTGTGGACACAATCAAGAAGTCTTGCGAGTTCGACTAACCATAGGAAATACTGGAGGCTGACGGCCATAGTAAGAACCCCATTCAAAGATATCGTCGACCGAAGTACTGTTTAGATATGTCTCTCCGGGTTGTAGCTGAATGTCATTCTGATAATCTGCTGATGCGGTCATTTGATTGGGGTTGTCGGGCGAAGGCAAAGTTGATGCGTTCGGCCAAGTGACGTATATCAAAGGGGCTATCTCGTTGGCGTTGACATTCGCGCACAGAACGTTCACTGCTGAGCTGACAACGGAGGCGCTCAACGCATATTCTCCTACACCTTCCAGATCGGCTGGCTGAACAATGCCATTCTTGGGATCCCGAGCGGCAGCAATGATACCGGCATGAGGCATGGCCAAAGTGACGTTATTGACGATTCTGTTATACTGTTCGTAAACTTCCGTCAAGTTGCTCATGTCCTTTGTGATCCAGCTGCCTATCACTGTGGTATTGTCGAAAAGTGTGCCTGTGGCATTGGGTCGGAAGGAGAGATCCGAGGACGCACCACCATTCGATTGGGAGACCTGTGCCCATGTTTCGAGAAAGCCTGCAACATTGTGGTAGGCTGAAAAAACTGGTTAGTTATTATAAACCTTACAGCAGAATTCAAGACTCACATTGTCCAGCATGGTCAATGTCTAGACAAGTAACTTCGGCATACTCAGGGTCGACTATAGGCGTGATTGGAGTCTGGCAATTCTCCCTCATGTATGAAGGGTTCGCGTAGACCGTTTTCACAAGGCCGTCCATGATCTTAGAATCCCAGTGCCCAAATCCTAAATGGGGCGAGACTAGAGCATCAGATGCTGTTGTGTAGAACATAGAGATAATTGCTGCAATAAGAGTAATAAATCCAAGAAACGAAAGAGCAGCTTGCCGAATCTGCTGAAAATGAGTGATCATGAAGCCGGGTTGAATAACCCAAGTCCGCAATGTAAGCTCTGCGATCGTAACTCCCCGAGATGACCTAATTAGAGATCGCCGACTGAGTACTTGACCTAGAAAGGTGACAAAGACCGTGACGAAGGATAATTCGATCGTCTTGGCGAAGAGTGTGAACAAGATAGAAGCTGTCGCAGGAGTGAGAGAGCCGCCGGATCGAATCGCCCGTCCCCACCTGGGCTGTACCAAAGCAATAATAAGCCATATACCGGAGAATATCGTTGAATATATTGATAGAAGCAGAATCGAGACTGAGAGCCAATTTGTCCGTTGTATATGTAGGTCCCTTGTGGGTGGACAATGATCTAATAGTTCTGGAGGAGACGATCAGCATCTGCGCCGTGCAACGGGGAATGATGGACTGTACTTATGTTGTCCTCATCATTCCTCAAACTTCTTGCCCGGCCCACAACAACTTCCCATTCAATTCTATCTTGGGGTACGTCCTGTCCAAAGTCGGACTCCTGTTGTTGCGATCCCCAATTTGTCCCTTCATAGTGGGCAGGCCCAGACGTGGGTCGCACCGAGTCTGATGAGAGGAACGACATAAGTAGTCTAACGTATGTATAGATCTTGATGCATTCCCAAGACCAAAAGTTGGCTCCGTAGCCTGATTGACGAGGAGGGTTCTGCTCCGAAGCGGAAAAGGTCCTATTCATGCGATTCTAGGTCCTTTTGATCCATTTTCTGCTGCGAAGGTGGCTTTGTGCAGGATTGGCAATAAGTGCTGCGGCGAAGGATCGAAATCCGCAGCGAAGCTTTCGCGAGCCAGCTTTGGGATACCGAAAGCGAAGTGGGAGGCACTGGAACAACAACTGATGAGGATTTGTGCGAGAAATCCTTTTCCTCGCTTTCGAGAAAAGTGGTGCCTTTGCTGACTATTAAGGCTCAAATTATGAGCGAAAAACGCGATAGGGGAGCATGTGCGTCGTGATAGTTGCCTGCATTAGTGCCCGTTGTACAACCACGAGAAGTACACCGCCAGCTCGAGGCCTTGAAAAAAAGAGGACAGGTACTCATTTTTGTTGATGATGCATGAGGTGTGAGTTCGTCGGAAACCTCATCAAATGAAGTTCGCAGTGATACGCACGCGAACCCTTATTTTGGGAATGCATAATTGGGACTCCACAAATGCCAAGGAGGATTTTCATCTCTAGCGAGCTTGAAAGAGAACTCTAGCGTGTCACGAGAAAGTTCCTTGATTTGAATCCACAGATTGTCCTCTGCATGGACGTCAAATTTCGTTTTGAGAGATTCGAGGCACTTGGAGCGTTAGTCCACAAGATGGAGAATATCAAGTCTCAGGACTACACCCAATATTATCCAAAGACCAAACTTCCGTAGCAGAACGGTCCATGATTCGGTCATTCACGGGTTCTGCAAATTCCGACAAGAATCTCAGCATCCATTGATCGAGTCTGAAAGACTCATCCATTGAGCTCCTACATGCCTTGTGGAAAGCCTGCAATCTCGTGAAGCAGATATCCAGAGTTGGCCAGTATGTTCTCAATTGACTCAAGATTTCGAAGTTACGTTCAAGCCTTCTCCTTGCCGCCGCAATCTGTGAGGAATTTTCGCTAAATAATAAGGTGTGAATCTGAACGGTGGACGCAATTACCATGATATGCCCGACCATGGTATATCGGACGTCACAATCTGGAATGGCACTTGCTGCATATATAATTTCGCAAAGAGACTCGGCGTATGTTTTGCAACGGTCAGCATAGAAGCGAGCGCTGAGAACGGTGCCTGTGCAGTCCCCGTGGAGGAATTGATAGAAGAGCAGCTGCCCAAAATGATAGTAGCCCAGATACACGGCGACAAACATTCGCCCAAGGCCTTGGACAGCGTATCGTTGAAGATTGGCTGGCGTATCGTGTATTGATGCCGGTAGACTGCTGTGCCATTCGTCAAGTGCGTTCGACAAGCTCATTACCTCATTTTCGAGGACAACCCCTGATGTCGTCCTTGAGACAGTTCGCTCATTGAGCAAATTTATCTCGAGCAAGATACGATTGAGTTTGATCATCTGGGCTAGTAACGAGGCACCATGGTCCATGGTCCATGGACGGCTAACCCCTTGCCGGAGAGCAAGGAACGTAACATCGTCCATTGGAAGAGGCAAACTGTCGAGTACTGGCATCTGTCTTGGAAGGCCGACTCCCGTTGATGACCACACGTCAATCATACAGAGCGACCACCATACTGCATCGTGTTATTGTCTCATTTGGTAAACGTGTTTTCGATGAGGCTCACCTCTCACATTTACTTCACGCTCTATTGGATCCGATGTGGGTCTGTTGGCAAGATTTAAAAGATTCGCGATCCGGCACGCCACTGAATAGTAGACTGCCTCCGCGTGTGCCTCTCCATGAGTGATACTGAATGCTCCGAGGAGAACGCATGCCTGCGCAGTAGTCAAGGATACGTCTCGTAAGTTGAGAAGTCGATTGCTTTCTTCCGCATAGCGATCACCTCTTTGTCTTGGATTGACATCTGAGAAGAACGAGTTGCTGGAAAATCTGATCCAGATTAATCACGTGAACGCTAAAATATGGGTATCGAAAGTGACCTTGCAGAAAGAGCCATCATGGCTAAGAGGATAACTGGAGAAACTTCGCCCTTCTTCACATCTTCTACTAAGCTTGGCTTGTGGAACAGGGAATGAAACTGATCGTGGATGAAGTCGAAGTACAAGTTCACGAGCTCAAGGCATATCGAGGGAGGAGGCAAAAATTCCGAGCTCTGTGTTGCGAGCTGAGATGCAGGTGTTCTGGGATGTAGAGCATTTGCAATTGCACCACCGGGTACTGGTGCGACACCTTGAGAGATTGACGAGCTATCTCTAGTGCAAGGAATCCCACGCTCTGAGCAATAGGCGCACGACACACCGAATTGGGAAGCATCGCATTTCCGCCGTCGAGCTCTAATCCGAAGTTGTCAGCAAGTTGATCGTTCGCAGAGCCAGCAGCCCCACTAAACTACGCGCAAATCGTGACCCCGCATTTCTTTCCCTAGAGGAACCCGAAAGGTCTTACCTGCATGCTTGGCAAGCAGTAGATACTCTCATATTGGGAGCTCCCGAAGACGGCTTGGTGCAAGCTGCGAATGTAGACGTATATACCGTGAGTACGCGAGATACGTGAGTCGTGATGTTGAGAAAGATGGAGAGCCAAAAGCGGGGGATGTGGAGGCGCCAAATTTTAGCTAGACATACCCTGGTCAGATGATCTAAGCGAGCCCCTATTCTTCTCCCCCTTTTTGCACAATGGATCTCTGCAGAGAGAAGCTGAATCTCACAAATATCTTGTAGATTTAATTGAGACTTTAATCATTGACTCTTAACTCACTTCTTGAGCGCTGGAAGAAGTCTCGCTTCCAAGTCTTATGACCAGGGTGCGGTATGTGTACAGATCAATTGGCCGTCACCGCTTCCCTGTCTGCAGCAGCGAGGATAGCGTATGCAGAAACGGGACTGCATCTTTGGACCGAGCCGTTCTTATTCAATTCATATGAAAGTCGTCTATTGGGAAACTGTCAAAACGTGGGATGAGATCCTGGAGGTACGGCTTTTTGAACCAAATGTACGGTCACTCGTAGAACAGGTCGCATCGTCCCCCGACTTCCTACTCGGGCAGCAGGTTGAATTGGGGATTCTGATATGACAGGCGCACCGCAACAAAGAACGAAACTGGGATTTCTGATGCGGAACCTGAGCGAAAATCGGAGCTTGAGAACCCAGAGGAGAGACAAAAGTCAGACCAGGAGACAACGGCGAATATTGCTGAGATGGGGGCGTCGCTATACGAGAAAGAGAAGAAAGGGTTGAAGAGAAGCAGGAGAGCAGCCGAGCTAGAGGGGAGTAGCTCAGTTATTCCAGGTGTTGTGAGTGAAGGGGCTGAATTAGAGGCGAGCAGGAAGCAGGTTTTTGAATGCGTTGATGATCACTGGTTTCGAGGGATAATCACTTGCTTGGCTAAATGCAGTGAGAGCTTGGCCATTACTTCGCGTACGGCCGGGTACAGCGTAACCATCTAGTCTTTACGAATGTTCCAAAAGCTCTGGGACAATTCACCTATCCCAAGGACGAACCCTTCGTAACACATTGTCCCGAAAGTCCTGGGACAACTGGAATCTACCGTGAAAAGGCACCTATGCTACTATACGCAGAGTAATGGGCGCTAGCTCGTACAAACGAGTCTGTGTACCACTCTCGTTATTTCTATGTCTCTCATGCGAGCGAAGAAGCCAAGAAGCAAGCTTATCCACGAGTGTAGGGATTCGTTGGCATGTTAAAATGACGCTTAGTTGTCAATCCCGAGCCTGCTTTGAATGTTGATCGTTACACGAGAACAAAAAGGGCTCAAGCGAGCTACCCCTTCCTCAAATTTTTCTATTGCATATAAACGTTCGCCAACAAATCTATACTGTTTCGGATTCTAGATCAGGAACCTCCAGGACCTTCTTAATAACCCTCGCCGGGCTCCCAATAGCAACAGAGAACGGCGGGATATCTTTAGTAACCACACTTCCAGCACCAATCGTGCACCCATTTCCAATCGTGATACCAGGCATAATAACTGTATTTCCACCAATCCAGCAATCATTCCCAATAGTGACTTCTCTCGCATACTCAACCCCATCTCGTCTCGATTGGATCTCCGTCTCATGGGTAGCAGCGAAAATGCTCACACCAGGACCAAACAAAACTCTATCTCCGATCTGCACAAGGCCGCAATCTAAGACTGTGAAACTACGCACATTTAGTAAACAGCTTGCTTTGAGTTTTGAAAAGTTTGCCTCACTTGAAGTTCGCATAAACATCAGCCCCCATAGAGATATTACACCCATAATCCGCCCTAAAAGGCGGATCGATGAACGATCTCTCTCTGAACTTCCCCACGATCTCCATCAACATGACGACGCGGTCCGCTTGCAGCGACTCAGGCGTCGAGTCGTCTAGGAAGTAATCGTTGAACTTCTTGACTAGTCTTCGTGCACGATGTCGTCCGTTATCGAGCTCGGGGACAAAGGGGTTGTACCTGAGATGGTTAATAGGGGTGCTAGGTGAAGGGACACGTGGACTTACAGCATCCCGGAGATCATCTTCTCGTAGTCCTCGCACCAGGGCACGTTCTTGAATGTCTTCGCCTGCTCGATTAATGCTGTGTTCTTGCTTTTGCTTACCATTGCGCAATTTCCTTTGCCTGAGGATTCTGGGAACTAGAAAGTGTTGACTTGGAGTCGAAATTCGGTGTTTTTTTTAAGTTGCTCACTGTTTTACGTACGTCTTTGATAGTGGGGTATAGCGGGGCAGGCGGGCGGCTTACGAGTCCGATTGACCACAAGGCTTAGCAGGGTAGCCTCTGTTGTCAGAGTTCTAGAACAATACCCTCTGAAATTATTTCCGCATGATACAGAAATAACAAGACTGTCTTCAACTCCATTGGAGTGATCTTTGTCAACCCTGCATTTGAAAGGGAGATAGAAACGCGAGTGTATGCTCTTCAGCACTGCACTTGAAGGTCATGTTCCCTGAAGCGCGTAAAGATGCAGCAGTTATTGTGCGCTCGAGTTCATATTTTTGATTTCCCAGAACACGAAGAAGATACCAGCTGCCTTTTATGAAACATTATGCAATTACGTTTGTTTCTGTGGTATAAGTACTGCCAGGAACTCTCCATCGTCTCTCATCCATACTTCGACCTTCTCGAGCCATCATTCTCTCCAATAACGGTGCAATATAGCTACATGCAGACAGCACTTCCTCGTGTTCCTTACAAGAACATCGCAGCGAGACCACCAGCAACTGCTGCGAAGCTCATACCAGCGACGGCGCCAGCAGCCTTAGACACGGTAGCAACCGGAGAAGAACTAGTGCCAGTGCCGGTGGCGCTTGTCTTGCTGCCTGTGGCGGTTGCAGTGGAAGATCCAGATCCAATAGAGGTGGCGTTGCTTGGTGCAGGGATGGAGCTGTTGTAAGCAGCACAAGTGGCGTTAACTGCGAGAGGGCAGGTGTCGTCGTCGCAGATGCTCTGGAGTTGAGCACCCTGGGCTGGGACAATGGTCATTGGGGGCTCGCACTTGTATCCGAAGGCGTTCATGAGAGCCGTGCCGACAACCATGACATCCTCGGTCGCGACACCGAACGATGCAGCAGACATGCCAACTTGCTCGATGAAGTAGGTAACCTGGGCATATCCGAGCTGCATGAACCTGGTCTTGTCAGTCGTGTCCGGGGAGAATGGGGAATGGACATACTTATGGACTTCGTACTGAGAAACGTCTCCCTCGTATGTAGAGTAATCAGCGCCCCCTTGCATGGAGCAGCCGAGAAGAATGCCGAAGTATTCGTACAGATGGGTAAGGAGAGTACTGGCGTGTGTTAGGCCAGAAGCATTTCAGAGGATGGGACCGTGTACTATTGGTTTGAGCTCGTGTCGTTTGCTGCCATGTTCATCATGAGCGGAGCAGCTCCACCACCATCGAGGAAGTTGACGGAAACACCACTTGAACCTCCCATGTTGATGCCAACATGCCAGTGAAGTATGGGGCAAGGTTGACGTAGGTACCATTGACTGTGGCCGGAGCGAGGATGCCTGGGACCTTGATGCCTACATTTGGCATCGTATCTACCAGCCGTCAGCGAGGTGTTCGAGCATGGAGGGGATCAGACGAACAGTTGCCAATGACAGCAGTATTGACGACGAGGGTCAACAAGGTCTTCTGGTTTGCAGCAGTGTTGTTCTTCAACAACGCGGTGGTGTAGTAGTCGCAGATGGAAGTGTTTGCGGGACGCTGGGCGAGGGCTGAGCCAACAGCAGCCGCGAGGGCAAGAGTTCTGAAAAACATGCTTGCGATGATATACAAGAGTTGGGAGAGTATGAAAGTGTATTTGCTTTGATTGTCGAAAGTAAAGGGAGCAAAAGTGTGGGTGCAAGTGGGTGTTGAGGAGAGATGGGGAGAGGAAGGAAGGGAGATAAACAAGGAATGGGCGGGAGGGGCTTTATTTGGCAAGAGCAAAGGGAGGCGTGGTGCCTTCCCCCTTTGTCGTGAGATTACTCCTCGCAAATCCAGAGCGCGGACTCGGAGTCATCCCCAAGCAGGCAAGAACGAGGGACTAGAGGGAGGTCACCGTTCACGTGCTGGCCCACGAACTTGGTGATGATGGCTTGGAACTTGGTGGCAGCAATCAAATCCACAGCTCGTGATTCGTTGTGAGCGGGAGACGTGCCTGAGCTGGTCGGATCCCCATTACCCGGAGTGGGTGTCTAACAGGGATATAGCTCTAAAGGCGGCCATCTAGATTGCGCCCAAGTTGGACTTCTCCATAGCAGTCTGTCAGAGCTGCAGAAGATCTGCGTCCCCGCGAGTAACGTTCTTGCGTGCAGCGTGTCTAGCTCCGACGCTGGGAAATGACCTGGACACCATTCACCCCGTCAGCCAATTGTCGAGCTTCAATTTCTCACAGGGAGAGCTAAACGGGACGGATCATGGACAGAAGCAGAGCGGGGTTTGGCAAAGCTTGGTCTGCGAGGTTATTTCAACGCCAGTGGCTACGAATTCAGACTGCGAGCAGAAACATGCCATCCCCTTGGTAGACATTTCTCGATGGTAGCGATATTGTCATGCTGTCTCGATCAGAGACACGCATGCGTACAAGACAAAGCCATGCACGGCGCAGGAATGAAGAGAAGTGAAGTTGGACAAACCCCTGCGAAACCCTGCTGTTGTCATTCCGCGCCATGCCCCTTCCAGCCGATCCACCTCGTCATCTGAAAATCAGCCGTGTCTCATTCGCCCGGGCGTGGCGCTAGATTTAAGCTTCTCCACGAAAGGCTCGTTTGGGATGATGTGGCGTTCGCCTTCATTTGTCAAGTTTCCCAGCGGGATGGCCACGGAACGTGGGCTCTCCGACGGATGGACGTGTTTCCTGATGCGATATATTAGAGATCAACGATGGGATCCCGTGTTTTGGGCAGGATTGTGCTTTTTGTGATTGATTTGTGCTTGGCCTGACTGGCTTGGTAAAGACGAATGCCGTCAAAACCGAATTCTGTACCTGTTGGTGCGAATACAGAAGTATCTTCTACGCACGTGAGCTTGTTTTGCGGATCGCGAGTGCTTTGTGAATTATGCTGACGCTTTAGCTCGATTTCTATCATATCCATCCGTCCCATAATCTACACATCTCTGGTCTCAAGACTCCACCTAATTGATCATGAAGCTGTCCCTGAAATCTCAGCCTTGACCCACTTCTCCAGCCCACCCCTCGCGATAATCTCCTGCACGTTCGGCGGCAGCTCGCCCACCTTCTGGCTCCATGTCTCCCCTCCCTCTCCCTCTGTCACGAAAACCTTACTTCTCCTCACATCCCACACGAACTTCCATCCTGTCCTCCTCGTCAACACCTTCTCTTCTACCGGGCTCGCTTGCTGAGCTGGCGGCGGGCTATCCAAACTCTCTTTGTTCTCCGCTGGTTCCCTCACATCCGTCTTTTCTTTGACATCTGTCGAGCTGAAATGTTCTCGCAGTCTCTGTACTAACCGTGGCACTTCGACACCCATCAAAGCATTGTTGATGCTGTTCCGTGCGAAAATGTTGCCAAAGCTTCCTGAGACAACTATCGGAATCTTCTTGGCTAGGATAGCGGTCGCCGCTTGTTCTCGAGAACTTCCGCATCCGAAATTGAATCCTGAGACGAGGATATCTCCTTCCCGAGCGATAGACCCGAATGACGGGTCGTAGTTTTCCATGCATACTTCTGCCATCTTCTCAACCGGGACGTTGTCTTGGTATGTGTATTTCCCAGGGTAGATACCGTCGGTGTTGATATTGTCTGCATCGCAGAAGACAATCTCGCCTTCGACCTTTTCTGGGAAGCCAGGGAGGATTGCTGTTAATGTTTGGTCATCTGCCTCTTCCTTGGCTGTTGTTGATGTCCCAAGAATGTTCTGCTCGGCAGATTCAATGATAGAATCTGCTTGCGCAATCAACTTGTCCAGAGCTTCTTCGATGCTGATGGCTCTGTCCTCATCGGCAATGCCGTTACCCTCCCCGAGAACCACTTTCTCTACACCCACAGGCTTCTCATACCATCCTGGGCCACTGATCTTCCCACTAAGTGCACTCGCAGCTACGACTTCCGGGCTTGCGAGATACGCCTTGGCATCCGGGCTTCCCATTCTGCCCTTGAAATTCCTGTTGCTAGCACTGATCCCAACTTCTCCAGGTTCCAGCAGCCCTGTTCCAAGACCGATGCAGGGTCCGCAGCCCGCAGGTAGAGGTTTGGCCCCAGCATCGAGAAGAGCTTGCCAATCACCTGCATCTTCAGCTGCTTCTTGTTCTGGAATAGAAGCCGCAGCAATGTAGAACTCTACACCTGGGGCGATCTTAGCAGGCTTTCCAGATTGAGATGCCTCTTTGAAGACCTTGGCAGCAGCGGCGAGATCCGATGCTCGAGAATTGGTGCAAGATACCAAGTACGCTTTGTTGAGCTTGATATCCTTGGCTTCGAGATCCCGTAATGGTGTTGCGATTTTGACCGAGTTTGGCCCTGAAACATAAGGCGAGAGAGTGGATAGGTTGAGGTACAGGGATTTGGCATAAGTAGCCCCTTTATCGGCCACCAATTGGTTTTGAATCAAGTCGTCGATCCGCGAATGTGTGAAACGAGTATCTTTTCCATCGAACAGCGCAGCAGTCGTAGCCTTTGCTCTCATCCATGCCTGTAACATTCCATCAATTGGGAAAAGTCCAGTCAATGCGCCCCATTCCGTAGTCATGTTCGCAATCGCAAGTCGATCATCCACAGGTAAAGTCCGCATAGTCTGCTCGCTCCCTGTAAACTCAATCGCATGGTTAAGCACCTCGTCGTTGTTGAACAAGCCACAGAGCGCAACAATAACATCCTTGCCCGTCACTCCTTTTGGTAGCACTCCTGTGAAAGTGACTTTGGCGATCGGTGGAATCTGCCACCATGTCTTGCCCGTCGCCCATATACTCGCAGCATCCGTCCTGACCATAGCCGTACCGAGACAACCAACGCCACCGTACATATTGCTGTGACTGTCACTCGCAACCGTCATTGTGCCCGGCCACGCATATCCCTCTTCCACCATAATCTGATGTCCAATGCCTCGTCCAGCAGGATAGAAATCCACGCCCTGCTTCTTAGCAAACTCTTCAATCTGCCGGTATTTCTTCAAATTCGTTTCGGTCTTGTTTTGAACGTCGTGGTCGAGGGTCATCACAATCTGCTTAGGATCGTGGATCTTGGAGGCACCGATGGACATGAACTTCAAGGCAACGGGCCACGAGTTGTCGTGTGTCATACAGTGGAAGGGCGAGAGGGTGACATAGTCGCCAGACTTCACGACCTTGCCGTCTGCGAGGCCGAGAGAGTATCGCTGCACAATTTTTTCGGTCAGGGTTTGTGGGGATTTGGAAGGTGTTTTGAGAGAGGAGAGGATGGCCGAGGCATTGGGATCCTCAGTTTGCGCGTGGAACACATCGTGGAATCGCTGGGCTGTAGATGTGAACGCTCGGAAGTTTGATCGTGGGGCTCGGAGAGGGAGAAGATTGCGAGATGGTCTGGCCCGCAGACCTTGCAAAGCGAGTCGTTGCTAGGTAGAAGATTAGCTGTGGAGAGAGCGTATCAACCGGGGGATCTTACTGGTATCATCTTGTGGCCATTGACCCAAATGTGTGATGGTTGATCGGAGAAGAATTTCTTCCCCGGATTATCTTTTTCGGTCTCAATTCGCCTCGCGCTGATTGGCTGAGAGTGAGCTCAGGAACGCTCCACACCGCGATCGGACGTGCACCTAAAAAGTTTCTCTAACCCCAGTTGAAAGTCAATATTGACATTGGACGCGTGGGAAGATCCAATTATCTATTCTGGTCTATATAGAACATATCTTTGATTGAATAATGATGAACAGTCACTCTCACGCCCAATTTCCCTTCCTGCTGCCAACAACTCGACCCCTGCACGGTGCTAGCGTGGCTTGACGCATAAAGATCGCCAAGGAAGCGAATCTATCTGCAGCACGTCGTCGGTGGACGAATCTCCCTGTACAATATTTCTCCTCCTATTGCACTTCACTCGTTATCCTAAACTTCGCAGCCGTGAGAGTCCATCTTGACAGAACGCACTCGAAATACCATTTCTTTGTTCCAAGCGCCTCACGTTCCACAATGCTGCGAGCACCCGCGTCCACGTCTACGCGGCTATGAAAGAGCGTCTCAAACGGCCTAAATCTGCATTCACTGCGCGCCTGTATCATGTTGGAATCCCCTCGATCCCCAGCATCTTCACTCTTTTTGGCCTTTTGAGCAAATGCGCCGAGATCACAGCAATACCTCGACATACTAACCAACAGCCACCGCCATGGGAGACCCTCCGGTCTTCTCTTCACCCGTCCTCCATCGAATTGCGCCTCCTACCCTACATACGCGCACTCCCTCTCGATCTCCTACTCGACAACGACTCGCAGACGATATCCTTTCCGATCTAACGCCCTCCACGACCCTCGAAGCCTTCAAAAACCCATCAGGCCGCTTAAGAGCCAGCATCGAAGACGCAACTCCGTCGAAACAAGCATTCGGGCTACGAGCTGCATTGGCATCGAAGAGCATACAAGAATGGGTGGACGAGCTGTCAAATTGGCAATGGCCCGCAGAAGGTGGCTCGCTGGGCTTCGAAGTCCCACCTGCCAAGAGACGGAAATTGTCCAGTCGCACGGATGGAAAAACCAACCAACATCAACACAATGGCGCCCAAGATGCGAACGAGCCTGTATATGCTGGGAGCCTCCTGGCAGATGAGGTTCTACGGTACGAGATGCGTCTTGACGAGATCACGGCAGACATGGAAGGGCTCAACGTGGAAGAAATTAAACGCCAGGTCTTGGATACCCACTTCTCTGCGAAGTCTCGACCTTCTTCCTCCGGTTCGAATTCGCCGATGCCGAGTTTCTTATCTTCGTACAACAAGATGGATGATTTCACGGCTATTGTGACAGCGACTGTGTTACAAGCGCTACCAAATCTTAGCAAATTAATGCGTCTGATGGATGTATGGAGCATACGACTTTCTGTGTTGAGAAAAGTCCCACCGCTATTGCTGGCATTGGAAGATGCAGAGATTGCCCTGAAAAGTGGATGGAATACGATCAACAACCCGGGAAGTCACAACGGTGAGGATGTCGCATTGTCACGGGACACGTTTGGAGTTATGAGAGAGGTTTTACAAGACAAGGTCACAACGTTGGGGCAAGACTTGGATTACATGCTGGATACTTTGGAAGGTAGGGAGGATACACTGCCCGAGAGCTGGTTGGATAGGATGGAAGCGATCGAGCAAGATTATGGAGAATGGGTAGTCTCCGGCGATCGAAAAGTCAGAGAAGGGGAGTGGGCAAAAATGGCGAAAGCGAGGAAAGAAGCGGAGGAAATCAGGAGATTGAAGGAGGCGGCTGCGGCAAAAGCTGCCGAGGAAGCGGAAACAGCCAGACGAAAAGCACAACATGAAGCTGAGGAAGCGGAAGCTGCTGAAGCTGCAAAAAGAAAAGCAGAACAAGAAGCTCAAGAAGCGGAAAGAGCACGCCTTCAAGCTATTCAAGATGCCGAGGACTTACGACTGGCGGAGATCGAGAGGCAAAGGATTCAGAAAGAAGCAGAGGAATCAAGGGCTGCTGAGACTGCCAAGCGGAAAGCTGAACAAGCGGCCGAGGAAGTAGAAACAGCCAGAAAACAAGCTCTACAAGATGCAGCCGATGCGGAAGCCGCACGGCAAGCCGCCCAACAAGCCGCATATGATGCACAGCTGGCAGAGGTTGTGAGGGTGAAAGCCGAAAAGGCAGCGCAGGAAGCGGAAACAGCCAGGCAAGAGGCTCTTCGAGATGCGGAGGATGCTTATAACAAGGAACTTGTGGCGGAAAGTGCTCGACAAGAGGCTGAAAACGCTGAGATGGTGAGACTGCAAGTACTGAGGAATGCTGAGGATGCATACCGTGCAGAAATCGCGAGTCCAAATGCTCAGAAGGGGGCCGAAGAAGTAGATGCTGCTGAGAGGACCAAACAACAAGCCGAGATCAATGTCAAGGAACTGGCACGGCAACATGCAGAGCGAGACGCAGAAGAAGCAGCTAGGCTACAGTCTCTGAAGGATGTCGAAGAGGCCGACCGGGCTAGAGAACAAGCACAGCAGGATGCCAAGAACGCAGAAAGCGCCAGACAACAAGCAGAGAAGGATGCAGAAGGTACTGAAACTGCCCGACTACAATCCTTGAAGGAATCCGAAGAGGCTGCTGCAAGAAGTCTACGGGCTCAGAAGGATCTGGAAGACGCGAAAGCATTTGAAGCTGCTGGACTGAAAGCCACTGAAGTTGCACAGGCTCAGCAGTTTGACCAACGAGACGTTAAGTCTGTCGAAAGTTTCGAGATACCAGCGAGCCAAAGCACCCAAGAGGCCGATATGGGCATCTCAGCGTCTAGCGTGGCGGGCGGCCTCGTCGTAGGGGCTGGGATCGCTTTGGCTTCTAAACTTCTGAAGAATTCCAGTGCTTCTGACAAAATCTCGAGGATTCCACCCTTCGATGGCAAGGACAGTGAAGAGTCCCAGCCCACTTCGCCGCCCCAGATTTCTATCCCGGTCTCTCAATATGATGGCGTCGATACGGACATGGTAAAGCAGTTTGCCGACCAGGTCATCCCTGAGCAATCATCTCTTGCTTCGCCCATCCGCTTTGAACCTTCTCAACAGCGGTCACCATCAACGCCCGGTACACCCAAGGCTACGATTTCACCAATCACTGACCCAGAAGATTCAGGAAGCCCAAAAAGTCCAAAATCTCCTCGATTTGGTCATGCATTCGCGAAATTCGTCCGTCGTGCATCCACACCTAAGATATTCAACCCCGAGCGTCCTGGCTCTTCTGATTCAACTAAGAAGCGCAAGTCATTCCAACTCAATGGTATTTTCAAGCCCCGCGGGACAGCCTCTGTGCCCCAGTCCCCAACAGGATTTTCAGTCAATCATGGGTTAGATACGGAGGATGCAAAACTAAATCGGTCAAATGATTCAGACTGGACCGTAGTTGATTCTCCTGAGGACATTTCCGCCGAAAGCTTTCCGCTTTCTGCTATGGCCTCATCCAATCCAGTCATCAAGCGCAATTTGGAGACTGACGGCTCTCGGTCCAAGCGTCACAGCAGGAACATTTCTGTTGTGACAGGTTACTCATCGGCAGATCCAACTCCTGAGATTCATCACGCAGAGGCTACCGAGTACTTTCGTCCTGTCATTTCACCTGTCAGTACCGCACGATCTCTTGTGCCAATGGATGGGCCGCTCATGCCGTCGAAACCACCATTGGCTGTGTCGGGGCCAATGACCATCAAGGAAGTAGTACCAACACTGGATGGGAACGAAACTCCTACGAAGCCCCTCGATACTGTACAAACTTCCGATGGCGAACAACTTCATTCACCTCCTCCTATGGCAGAGACTGGTGGCGATGATTGCGATGTATGCGATGTACTGCCCCAGGAAGTCCACCTCGAAGAAATTGCAGTCCCTGTGGTCGCACACAAAGCCTCAGTAAAATCTATGAATGGTGAACCTAAGGAAATCTCGGTGCCTAGTCCTCGTCGAGGAAGCATCTCCTCGGATACCCCAACTATCATAAATGGCGGAGTGGGTGATGTTCCGTTTTCACCAATTGCATCGCCTGCGTCGCCGACCTTGGAGACCTTTCCCGAAATCGATGAGTCCCCAACCGCTGGTCGGGTTGGGCTTCGTAATGGAACACCTTTTGATTATAGCCCTCCTGACTCGCCGCCCGCCCCCGCGATCTCCAAACGGCCTGCGTTGAGCATGGAGCAGAGCGCTCTATTCTCCCCCACGGATGCAACTGGGCCTCTGACCCCACTTGAGCCACCAGTGTTTGATGATATCGATGTATCACCAGCACCACTGTCCAGTCCCAAGAAAGCTAGCAGCGACGAACAACTGCAAAAGCAGATCAGCACTTTGCTGGAGTCCATTCCTGCACGGATCAGGCTCACATCTGAGCTTGAAACCAATCCGTTCTCGTCAAATACTCTTCAGCCGAAGAAAGCTCGGCGCTCGATCACACCATCCTTCCGGTCAACTTCGAGCATGAGCAATTATAGCACTAGTTCCCGCGCACCTACTCCGTCGTTCACGCTTGCACCAGCATTTTCGAAAACAAATCACAGATTGCGAACCCCGGGAAATCCTGAGATCAAGCTTTACCACCTATCCCGCTCCACTGGAGAAGCACCTATCAAGCTCTTCGTCCGGTTGGTCGGAGAACATGGAGAGCGAGTCATGGTCCGTGTTGGAGGTGGATGGGCAGATCTCGGTGAATACCTGAAAGAGTACGCCAGCCACCATGGCAGGAGAACAGCAGCGGACAATGACCGAGTTGAGATTCAAGATCTGCCGCCCCGCGTCGTGTCCAATAGTTCTTCCATCGCCACGATTCGCGGCAACGGAAGAGACAGTCCAGTGCCTCGTCCGCAAAGCGTGCTCGAAAGACCTATGGACCGACCCGGTAGCAGTCTCAACATTCGCAAGACCCGCAAGTCAGTCGGCGAATCCGAGTCTCGTGCAAACGATATCCGCAGCCCATCGACGCCATTACCCAACATCAATCGTCGCTCCTACGAAACCCCTCCCTCGGTAGCAGGCAGTGAAGCAAGTTCCACCAGCACGGGACCATCGTTCCGAAGCAGCTCACGACTAAGCTGGACGGACGAAGATTCTAGTCTTGGCCTTGCCGGACCAAAGAGCAAGAAAGTTGTCATCAGCGAGAAGGATCAGGAGTGGGTTGAAAGTATGAAGGAGAAGGTCAGACAAGCCAGCGCGGAGAAGGAGAAGAGGAATCGAGAGAAGGAGAGCATGAAGGAAACCCAAAGAAAGACGAGCTTTGGCGAGATGGATAGAGTGGGTGGCACGAAGAGGCTGTTTAGAAAGAGTGGTGTCTGAATGCTGTTGTGGTGTATGGTTGTTGTCCGATTTTGAATGGGGAGTTTGGCAGTTTGGAACGCGCAGTTCATTAATTGGCATGGCGAGGCGTGGCGTTGCATAGCTGTTTTGGATTGTGCGAATATCAATACCCTTTTCTTTGTGCATCTTAATCTTGCATTTGTGCGTTTTCTTGCAGTTCTCGTTTAGTTCTTTAGAAGCAAGGTCTCTTTGGTCGCAGGTTTTAGTTAAGAGCGCAACACATTGCTCTGGTATAGTGCCAGAGGACCTGCCCAACGATTGCTATTTGTACAGTGTTCCAAGGACACTGGGACAATCAGAACCTCGAAACCTCCGCTTATGACAAGATCATTGGCCTAGAGCAATAACGTACAAAGCGGCTATTTCCAGAGGTGGGAAGCTGATGCACGTGGAGTAAAGTCACGAGGTCTTAAAGTCGCATTTTCCGAGTGGATGGTTAAGCAATTCTATTCCTATTTTCGAAGCACTACTCAGATACACAAGCTCCCTAGCGTCTAGCAAACCGGGCTGCAATTTGGCGGTCCCGAATACACCAATTCTTTATCGCTTGCACCGGCCTGTAAATCGCCATTGGAGGACGCCGACTATTATCAGAGAAGCGGGTCAATCTCAGGCTGCAGACTGCTGGTACGGGGCCGATATTGTCCCACACCTGATGCCTTAATAGTTCCAGCTCAAGGCTCTTCCGTGCCAAGTTCTCATAATTGCAAAACGGCCCTTCGCTTGTACAGTAATGACCTTCACCCCTTTTCAGCTTGCTTTGTTGAATAAAATTTTCATGTATCAAGGCGATGGTTTTGAGGCTTCTCAACTTGCAAAGATGAGGGACTAACAATTCCCAGAGTGGGGCGTTCCAGATGATGATCACTATCTCCAAGCGCTCCATATCCGGCACGCAATACTTCTGCAATGTGTGCCACGGCCACAGTGGAGATGATGGAAGAGCGAGCACATTGTAGTCGAAATCGAAGCGTATCTTGGGGGGTGCAACGATCTGAGGCCCTTTGTCCTTCTTCTCCTTCTTCAACCCGAGCTCCCATTCATCTTCCTCGCCTTCCTCGTCTTCGTCATCTCCCTCCACGTCTCCTTCCTTAGCCTCACCGCTCGACGGTGCTGTGAGAGCGAATTTCTCCGGCCGCCGCAGAAACGTCTCTTCTCGGAATGCCTTGTTCACTCTCGAAAATGGATGTGGTGTGCTCCACCATCCCAAGACCTTAGGGCTGGATTCGACAATCACCACAATTCTCTCTTGAAGCGCGACTCTAATGATGCGGAGTTGTAGCTCCTTAGGAAGCAGAGGAAAGACGGTGAATTGTGTCGGCTTAGGATGCAACAATCGATTAGCTCTCTTGCGAAGAGCGATCTTGAAGGTTGGCCATGAATTTTGCTTCGCAGGTTGCTTGCTGGAGTCTTGTGGTGGGTGGTCGGAAGTATTGGCGTGGGAGCCCTGGGAGCTCGGTGGGTTGACAAGACCCCCGGACTCCATCTTGAAGGTTGCTTTAAATGATTGCCCCTTGAGGACGAGACAACGACAATATTCGAATGATGGGGATTAATTATGCTCGAGATATGCATAGAAAGTGCGCGCTAAGGCGTCAACCTTTTTGGGGCCCGTTATTGCGGCGAACGTGGACCGGTCCGTTTTCCGGAAGTCGCGAGAAGCCACTAGCCTATTGGACAGCAGCCATACAGCGCTGTTCAACTGCTCAATCGTGCTCTTGGCTAAGTGAGGGAGAGTGATGGAAAGAGAGTCCTGAGTTTGTTTGCCGGTGCAGTGTGTCACATGATACCCCTTTCTTGTTCCCATTGTACTCGAGTTCTGCTGTTACCATCAAAAGCAGTCGTTTTCTGCGCTGTAAAATCGGAACTTACATCCACTTAGTTAGGACGAACTCAAATTAAAAGAATCATATTGCGACAAGTTAGGAACTTTTCGCCTGATCGCAAGTTTCACCAACAATAAGCTTTGCAGTAGTTCCAAACGTCTCGCAACGCTAGCAATCCCCAATAGACACATACAACACCGCCCGCTCCAAAGTGTTTCCATTCGACTACATATTTACTCATAGATCCTTGATCCTTGCTTCGTCACCAAAATGATGCAGAAACGATGGAAGAACAGAAATACCCCGATGAACGATAAAACTCCACTCTTCAAGCACATGAGAAATTTCCGTTACAAGACGTGGCAGCTTCAACGCGAGAGGCCTGCTGTGACTTGGAAAAGGAATTGCCGGAGCTCATACTATCTCCCCACCACTCTGCATACAAAGCGGAATTGAAGCGCTATTGGTCTTCAGCTTTGCAAGACCTCAAGCCCGCATGCATTGTCTCCCCAACTACGACTGCTCAAGTTTCGATCGCCGTGAAAATCCTGCATAAATATACACTCGTCAAATTTGCAGTCCGGAGTGGTAGACATGATCCCAATCCAGGTCATGCAAGTACTCATGGCGGAGTTCTCATCTGTCTGCGACGCATGAAAGGCGCGACTTACGATGTAAAGACCGGTCTGGCTCTCGTGAAGCCTGGTGGAGTCTGGAATGATGTCATAACTGATTTAGAATCATGGTGTTACTATTGTTGGTGGCAGACTTGGTAATCGTCCCAATCACTCATGCTATTGAAGGATACGAAGTACTGAACCTTGTGCTAGGTGTCGTGGGTGTCGGAGGCTACCTTCTTCAAGGCGGGATATCATTTTTGAGTGCTCAGTATGGTCTCGCAGCCGATTTAAGTGTTTCTCCTTCAACGGGAACTTTGGCTTAGTTAACATATTTGTAGAATATTGTTGGTTGGGAAACTGTTAGATCTGATGGATCGATTGTTTATGTTGACGCCGTAAAACAACCAGAGCTGGCGGTTGCAATGAGAGGAAGCGGCAGTCAATTCGGTAAACTTTCCATCCCCCATTGAGAACAGAATTAATTCTTCGTAGGAATTGTAACGTTGTTCAAAGTCAAAACTTACGCAATTGGTAGAGTGTGGGGTGGTATGAGATTCTACGCACATACTAAACGTGACGAGCTTCGCATGGCGCTGCACAATTTCGTACCCCACAACGATAAAAACCTCAAAGCTGCAGTTATTCCAACTGATCTTTACCTTGCCAGAGGTATTGTCATCCATGCAGTTCAATGTTTCTACGATGGTCCGTCGCCGCCTGAAACGGGACCATTTGCAGAATTGCTGAAAGTACCGTCTCTCTTCAGTTCGACAAAGTCCCAAGGATATGCCCAATTGGTGAGTCAATTACGCAACCGACGTTCTTTAGACTGAGCAAAACAGTTGAAAGCCAAAGGAAAAGGAGTTAGAGAATCCAGTAGACGCTCCTCGTTTCGCGTAAGTAGCTTTTCTGCTTTGCAGTCCTTGATGCAACAAGAATCTTACTAGTCATGCACAATTGCGATAGAGTTTGACTATCCCGTACATTCCTAGCAATTTGAGGATTCATGACCAAATCAGTACTAAGTGGCGCTCGATAACGTCCAAGTACCCTTCAGGCTTCATGAATCTAAGGGACCAGAGCTCAATCACTTGTCAGCCTTTCCCCAAAATTATTGGTAAACACAGTGAATACAGGGGCGGGAATGCCATGGGGCTCTCGGGTACAGATCCAGATCGCATGATTCTGGAGATTCAGAGCACTTGGTGGAGTAGCAAGGACGACGAGAGGAATTACCTGATGTCGAAAGAGTTGACGGAATGAATTGAGGGCCAGGTGCCCCTATGGTTGTCGGAAGCAGGAATGGATTCGGATCTTTATATGCCGAAATTCATGAACGATGCTGCGTGGGATCAGAATGTGATATCCAGTTACAGAAATCATACCGAGCTGGAGAAGCTCCAGCGAGAGGCGGACAAAGATGGGACGTTCCGCACACGGCTTGGGGGCCATAAATATTTGGTGTGATATTCGTATATATGAACCTCTTCAGAGGCTACAAATGAGAAGGTTACAGCATATAAATTTGACTCTGTCGTCAGGCAGATTGCAAGATCTCAGAAGAAACAGGCGAGATTCCAAACAAAATGAGATGATCCAAGCTCCCATTTACGTAGCATAAATTATTGACAAATAGAAATAGTAACATATGCAATACGCCCCGTAGAGGCGCACCAGATCTTTTCTAGGACATAGAATCCTGCAGTCACATGTTCTCTTGAGGCAACTCGTGTCTCGTCTCCCACTTAGCTTGCGGACTTGCCGCGGCTTGTGCTCCACCTGTGTTCACACTGCGGATGTTGTTGTGCGGTCGTAGTTCAAAAGCAAAGAATGAGAGAATTCCGAGTAAAGCAACACCAAGTGGAATGCCCACGCCCAAGCCGATAGCTAGGGATCTGTGGTTGCTCGTGTTTGGATCTAGAAAGGGGGTGCTCGATCCACTTGAGCTTATTACAGAGGACGGCGCTGTTGCAGTCGTCGCCACCGTGTTTGTAGCTGCGGAGTACGGTAAGGCTGTCGAGGCCATTAAATTGTCGTTTGCTGAGTATCGTACTGTACTATTATTCGACCGATATGTAACGCGAAGGAGCTAGCATCAGTACCGTCGCAACACGTCGAAACATTGCCATCATCACAACAGAATTTCAGTTTGTTCTTCGCGTTATATGGACAACTGGCTAGCGCCACGGGACCACCGGTCCAGGCTGGCGAGCAAAATGTCAGTTAGTCTGTGCTTTTCGAGGCAAGGCGAAGTGCATGAGGCTAGGAGGAAAAGGAATAGCATACTGGAAACACAATACTGAGGACATGATGGAGAATTCCAACACGGGTCAGTACACGACTCTCGCGAAAACAAATTATCTCCTCCACTATCGAAACAGAACCCGTTGGTTAGACAGTAGTCAACAATACTGCAACACGCACTATGTGCACTCTCAGGGTTACAAGAGGTGGAGTTCGGAGCTATAGTGCCATCGGGGTAGTAGCATGTTTGCTCAGTGGTGACGAGATGTGGCAGTAAGAAGAGGAAGTAGAGTTTATACATGACTACTCGCGTTTAATAATAGTGGAGAAATAGTAGGTTTGGAAAGCGAACGAGTCAATGCATGTCAGGAAGAAAACGTGAACCACCCAAGGCACTTTAAATACAGCTCCAACTTCTGAAGAGCGAACAGGGAAATGCATATGTGCGTTTGAAACATATCTAATGGACTTTCAAGCCACTGCTGCTCGTGATCACATATGGCTGAAGAGAACAGCGGCAGGTTCCGCTGGCAGCACACGGTCCTGGAGAACCATTGGATACCGCATCAAGTCTCAGCCTCTCCGATGCAAGTGTCGGTCGACTGATCAGACAAGATAAGCACTATCTGGCAGGTGCAAATGTTCCATTTTGGCGAGTGGGGAGGCTGAAGAGCGTGGGATTAAATGGGTGCTTCCCTCCCTAGCCGAATTGAAGGTTACGCCGTTTCGACACACTTCAAGGATTGCTCCCGCGCAAGGGCCGAAATGTTCTTGAAGTAGATGACTGGCCATTGATTCATTAATGTTCTGCATTGGAGGAGGTCACGTAGCGGGCCAGCGGCGATAGTAATAGCGACTGAAGTAGTGGCGATTCTTAGTCTCCCCACTGTTCGAGGTATAATTATAAAAAGTACAATATGTGATGATCCGCGGCGATTCGTGTCTCCCACCGGGCAAGTGTTCACCATTTACGGCCAATCCTGAGAAGTATCAGAACTAGATTACTCAAATGTTTATATTTCCTCGTGGGATGCAATCCCACTATTTGATAAACAACTCTTCAATCTTAACTCCTCGCTCTTTCAGTGACTTCGGTGTTATTCTTGGGTCATGCCACTGCACTTTTCCCTCTTTCTCATTTACAAATCTTATCTCCCCAATATTCCCATCAGAGTCATACTCGTCATCTCGGATAGTATCTCCAACCTGAAACCTTGCTCGCCAATCTGGAGGCAGACGAGGCAATCTCGGATCGTTCTGAGTTTTGACCCGGCCATCTGTGAAAAGGTGGCCCCAGGGTTTGGCCCTCAAAAGTCTAGATATACTCCACCCCGGCGGGATTGGCCCTAACAAGCCTTGACTTTCCATCAAGCCAGCTACATAGCACTCCCCGCGCAGTGTGAAAAGGCCCGTTTTACCTGCGATTGGGTGGAGAACTAGGGGGAATTGGAAACCAAGAACTACGCAGACAATATCACCTGGCTCAGCTGCGGGAGGACACATGCCGAAGTACCCGTCAGCGGTGAAGAATGCTCTTCCTGGTAGGTAGGTGCTCATTTGGTAAAGGAAGAATGGCGAAAGCTGCTTTCCACTTGTCTGAAACTGCAAGTACTCCTCGCCTAGTTGCTTCGATGAAGGGAAGTCGATGCCAAAAAGCTTGTCTCGCGATCCGCAGACCAGTGTTTCCATGTATGCCTCGAGCACTGTTCGTCCATCCACATAGGTCTTATCATATAAGCCTTCGGGTTGCTGGGTCGTGCAGTATTCAAGTATCTCCTGATGGGAGGCACCAATTGGAAGCACTGGCTTAATGGTCGAGACTTTGGCAATTCGGACCCCATTGACTCGAAGGGTGTCATTTGCGCTGGAATAGATGGCGCCATGCTCGGATCTTCCACAGGCTAGGCGGAACTGGAGGGGACGAACAGGGCATGCCAAGTCTGGTATCCATGTCGGAATTGGTTTCGATGGATGATTCCAACGATTGCCGATCAGTGGAAGCCCGATAAAGTTCATTCGATCAAAGTTATGTAGGTAGGCAAGGAAGAAGTCCTTGTAAACAACTTCGACCGGCAATCTGTAATCGGGATGTAGGTCGAGTTTGATGTGCTGCGGAAATAGTTCCATGATTGCATATATGCGATCCCTTG
>Ga0302140_10002417_pt1 | contig 24246 bp, 20 predicted proteins | sample I_Bog_E1_1_FD_202095 | JGI IMG/M metagenome (GOLD analysis project Ga0302140, IMG submission 202095) | Peat permafrost microbial communities from Stordalen Mire near Abisko, Sweden - I_Bog_E1_1 | ecosystem: Environmental > Terrestrial > Soil > Wetlands > Peat | place: Sweden: Abisko, Stordalen... | reverse complement strand
GCGGAGACACCGGCTACCTCACCTCAACCTCAGCACCGGTATCTGTCACCGCTACCAAAGGCGCCACTACGACCACTGTCACCGCATCTCCAACGATCCTATCGGCGGGTACCACTGAAACTTTGAGCGCTACCGTCGCTCCTGAAAATGCCCTGAACGGCACCGGAGTCATCACCGGGACGGTGAGCTTTTACGACAACGGCACCACTCTGTTGGGTTCTGCCACTGTCGCCAGCGGCGGCGGGGCGAATCTCATCGGAATTTCGCTGGCCAACAATGTCAACCACTCCATCACCGCCGTTTACTCCGGCGACACCAACTGGCTCACCAGCACCTCGCCAGCCTTACTCCTCGCGGCGACCACCTTGCCGGACACCGTTGTCCTCACCTCGAACTTCGCCACCGTGTCTCCAGGTCAAGCGCTGATTCTTACCGCGACCGTAACTCCGACCACGCCTCCTGTTACCGGCGCCGAGCAAAACCCCACCGGCAGCGTAGTCTTCTACAACGGAACCACGATGATTGGCACCGCAACCCTCGCCGCCGCACCTGTCGGCAACTCCTCCACCGCGACCTTTACAACGGAGACACTTCCCGGTGGTCAAGACGTACTCAGTGCCGTCTATCAGGGCGATCTTTATTACGATACCGAGCCATCGAACCTGCTCACCCTCGACATCGAGGACTTTACCATCGTCCCTGCTCCTACCAACCCGGCTACAAACCTCAACATCGTGCAAGGCGCATCGGGATCGGCGAGCTTCGTCATTACCGGTCTAGGCGGATTCACCAACTCCATTCAGGTTGTTTGTGCCGTACCCACCCAGGACGACATGACCTGCACCGCATCCCCGCAGGAAGTCGCGCCTCCCGGGAACGCAACCTTCGTTATCCAGACCTTCACCCCAGGCGAGCAAGGCTCAACCACAAGCGCCAGCCACAAGAATCCACCCATGGGTCTCCGTGCAGCCGGCGGCGCAGCATTGGCCGTCCTGGGCTTTTTCCTGCTCCCCTATGGCCGCCGAGCGCGGATCTTCGCCGGCCGCGCTTCAAAACGGATCTGGATCATTCTCCCTTTGCTCGTCGGCCTGGGAGGCGCAGGCATTGGCTGCAGCAGCGTAACCCCGGCGGTCAACAGCACCGGCACGCCGCTGGGAGTAGCCACGCTCAAAATCACCGCGTCAGCTAATGTAGACAACACCGTTGTGAGCCACAGCGTATATCTCACCGTAAACGTGCTCGCGCCTGGATCCTCGCAATAGTGCCGGACACCTATGCTCGAATCGCGAAAATCGGTCAAGCGGAGATCTTTGTTCAGTTAAATGCCACAGGAGCCGAGCATCGTCGAGACTAAAGCCAACGGAAGGCCCACCACATTGAAATAGTCTCCTTCAATGCGAGGAATCCACCGTGCCGCACGTCCCTGTATTGCGTATGCGCCAGCCTTGTCCATAGGCTCGCCTGTGGCGATGTAAGCGGCAATCTCTTCATCCGACAGCGTAAGAAACTTTACAGCGGTCACTTCGGCAGCAACTTCGGTGCGGGCGGCGGTGATGACGGCCACACCGGTGATGACGCGATGCGTGCGACCAGAGAGCAAGCGCAACATGCGGGCCGCATCAGCTGTGTCTTCAGGTTTGCCGAGGATTTGGTGGTCGACGACTACGGTTGTGTCTGCGCCGAGAACCACGTGCGGTGGAGCAGACACTTGTTCTTCGCTCGCAGCGGCTTTCGCGACTTGGGCGAAAACAGCCGCCGCTTTTTCGCGAGCCAGCCGGACCACATACGCGATGGGGTCCTCGCCAGGCTTGGGTTCTTCGGGGATATGCGCCGGATGGACCTGGAAAGAGAAGCCAGCCTGCATCAGGAGTTCGCGGCGACGCGGGGATGCCGAGGCTAGAACCAGGTTCAGCATGTTCCCCTAGGTTACCCTCTTGCCCCCGCGTGTTGTCCTAATGAAGTGAGCGAAACGCTCGCTTGCGCTTTGTAGGATCAACTTCAGAATGATTTTCTCCGATTTCAGGAACACGCAGCTGATTTCGTCGTTCGCGCGGTGGGTCCGGAAAAGGCCCAGTTCTGGGTTAGTGTAAGCGCAAAGGGATGGATGCACGAGCCTCCGGAACTGAAGCCGTTTTTCAGCAGATGGGCGCCCTTTTCGTTGCACGCGGACCGAGCCCGTGCTTCCTGGATGAAATTGAAGATCAGTCGGGCGCTGCTGTAGTGCTGAGCTTGCATGAGGGAGCGGCGCTGTTCTGCGGTTGCACGCTGAAAGTCCGGCCCTCACCCGCTCGAATCGGAACCAACTGGAATGTTGACTTAGGCATCCCATCGTTGAAGTTAGGCCGAAGCGCAGATAACTCTGAATCGATACGGGAAGGTTGCCAATGTCCAACACTGAATTGACTTCAGTCTTATTCGTCATTCTACTGTTTCTGGGACTCGCCCATTTGATGGGCTATGTCTTCGTCAAGCTGCGGCAACCGAGAGTCGTTGGAGAAATTCTGGCCGGCGTCATTATGGGGCCAGCCCTGATGGGCCGTGTGCCATCTGTTTCTCATCTGGTTGAAACGGTGAACCATCAGGGAAACATCCTGAATTTCCTTTACTGGCTCGGGCTGTTGTTGCTCATGTTTTTGTCAGGAGCGGAGACACAGGAAGTATTTCGGCGCGATGAGCGGCGCGAAGTAAGCTGGCTAACCATTGTCGGCACGGGAGTACCTTTCCTGCTTGCGCTGATTTTTGGGTCAAGGCTGATCACTCCGGCCCTCGCTGGACCCAATGGCAATCGCGCTTCGTTGATCATTATCCTGGCCGTCGCCGTTGCGGTCACGTCAGTTCCAGTTGTTTCCAAGATTTTCGCCGATCTGAAGATACTCCACACCCGCTTCGCTCGGATTGAGCTGGGTGTCGCGGTGCTGGAAGACATTTTGCTGTGGCTGGCTTTGGCTGTGGCCACGGCGCTGGCGGGAAAGGCCGCGCTAAATCCGCGCGCTATGTCCTATCACCTGGTTGCAACTGTAGCTTTTTTCGTCCTAGGCCTTACGTTGGTTCCTCGCCTGGTGAAGCGAATCAATAAAGCGCGTTTCAATGTGTTGGCTCAACAATCTCCCGTGGGATACGCGATTGCGGTGCTGCTGGCCTACTGCGCTCTCGCAGGTGCGCTGGATGTAAGCCTTGTATTTGCAGCCTTTCTGGCCGGGTTTGCGGTCGTACACAAGAAGCGCAGACTCTTCGCCGATGCGTTGGACTCCATTGGGAAGGTAAGCTTCGCTGTCTTCATTCCGATCTATTTTGCGATAGTGGGGTTGAAACTTGACCTGATCAAGGGAATGTCCTGGGGCATGATGGCGGCATTCCTTGCCGGGAGCTGCGCCATCAAGATCCTCTCCGTGTCGCTGGCGGGGAGATTCGCCGGTTTCCGAGGTTTGGACCTGATCAATCTTGCGATCACGACAAATGCCCGCGGTGGTCCTGGAATCGTCCTGGCAAGCGTGGCGTTTGAGGCCGGAATCATCAGCTCGCAGTTCTATACGACCCTCGTGGTAGCAGCGGTTCTCACCTCACAAGTAGCCGGCGCGTGGCTGGATTTCGTGCTTCGCAAGGGGTGGCCGCTTTTGACCTCGGTTGTCGCGAGCGAGCCGGCAGTTGCGTCTCAGGAGAGCCCGTCGGCGGCCTAAAAGCAGTGGAGCCATCGGCCAGTTTGGGGTAAGACTGAATTGGTGTCGCTCGGCACCTGTGCCTGAATAGGAATTTGGGCCTCGTTCTTGTCCGAACCGAGACCTATGCATATCCTTTGTGACGACGGAGGAACCATGACGAAGCAATTCACGGCTCAATTGCAGAAGTCGCCCGCAAAAGGCGGGTGGACGTATGTGGTGATGCCCGACTCAGCAAAGTTCTTCGGGACAAAAGGACTTGTCAAAGTCCGTGGAACCATTGACGGCCACCCATTTCAGAGCTCGTTTATGGCGCTGGGCGACGGTACACATAAGCTTCCGGTCAAAGCTGAACTTCAAAAGGTTATCGGCAAAGGCGAAGGCCAGAGTGTCACGGTTCGATTGGAAGAACGATTGTCCAAATAATGATGAAAATGTACATTTTGTCTAATTTGTACAAAATGTACATTTTTGTTAGGCTTCAACTATGCCTACTGTCTCCGCAACCCACGCCAAGCAGAACTTCGCCGCCATTCTCGACCAGTCGCAACGGGAACCGGTGCGAATCCAGCGCCATGAGCGGGATGTGGCTGTGCTGGTCTCGGCTGAGGAGTGGGAACGGATGAACAGGGGCCGATGGGCAGAGTTCAATCGGCTCTCCGAACTTGCAGCAGAGCAGGCCAAGGCGAACGGCCTGACTGAGGAAATCCTGGCTGAAATACTGGCCGACTGATGCCAGAATCCGATCGGGTGATTCTGGATACAAATGTGGTCCTGAGCGGACTGCTCTTCCCCAGGTCGAACCCGAGGCACGCTTTGCTGAAGGCGCAAGAAGGCCAAATGCTCGGATCCGATGCGACCTTGCTTGAACTTGTCGAAGTGATGAATCGTTCGAAATTCGACCGCTATCTTGAACGTGGTCTCAGGAAACAGCTTGTTTCGGAGCACATGAACGCCTGCAGGGTCATACCGATTCTCTATCCAATTCGTGCTTGCCGTGACCCGAAGGCCGACAAGTTTCTTGAGGTTGCCGTGCATGGCCGAGCAGACGCGATAGTGACCGGCGACAGCGACCTTCTCGACTTGAATCCATTCCGAGGGATTGCGATTCTGACGCCGGCTGAGTACCTGGAATTGAGCTAACTTTCCCTGCCGACCCGTTATCCTTTAGGCATGATGACAGCCTCCCAAATTCCGCCTCGTCGCGTAGCCGTTTACTGCGGATCAACCGACGGAAACGACCCCGCCTTTCTGGCTGAGGCTCGCGCGTTGGGAGCCGTAATTGCCGCAGCCGGGTTGGGCCTGGTGTATGGCGGCGCTAGCGTAGGACTGATGGGCGCGGTGGCTGATTCAGCCTTGGCAGGGGGAGCCGAAGTTATTGGCGTTTTGCCGGATGTGCTGGCAGGCAAAGAAATTGCCCACGCACGTCTGACGCGGTTGGAGCTGGTTTCCACCATGCACGAGCGTAAGGCACGCATGGCCGAGCTTGCCGACGCATTCCTGATTCTGCCCGGAGGCTATGGGACGCTGGAAGAGCTGCTGGAGGTGGTGACATGGGCGCAACTCCGGCTTCACAGCAAGCCTTGCATCTTGATCAATACCGCCGGCTATTGGGATGGCCTGCTTGCCTTTCTCGACACGGCAGTTGCGGCTGGGTTTCTGAAGGTCCAGAATCGCGATCTGCTGAGAGTGGCCGGAAATGCAAGCGAAGCTATGAAAATGGTGGATGGGGAACATTCCTGAACGAAGATGGAAAGCGCGGCTCCACGATCCATAGAGCTGCGGATCCTAATCCCGGAACCATTCAAACAGCAGATTCGTATGAGAATCCGAGGGGAGCCCGCCATGATCAGCCGTCATAACCGCTCAAAGGCAATTGCAATTTCGATTGCGTCGCTGCCAATCGGGTTGTTTGCCGCGTACGTCGCGTACCTGATTGTTCCGGAGGTTCTGCGAATTGTGGTACCAACTGTCGTCGAGAGTGTTCTGACGAAGTGACGTCGAAATTGGCAGTTCCGCCGGTTTAGTTGGGCGTTCCCGAGGCTTCTTCAGCCGCAAACGTGCACTCACGGCATTGGCAGACGCGGCGCAAATACTCCCAGGAGTAGATGCCGGCGCTGTGCCCGTCTTGCCAATTGAATTGCAGAGCATAGCGTCCCACGGCATGGGCGCTGGCTGGCTTGGCCGGCGCGGTGTACATCGGCAGCAAAGCGGTGGGCTTGGCTTTGGGCTGCCCTGGCTTGCGGCCCTGGTTGCCGCGCTCTTCGTTGCAGGTGGCACAGGGGCAGGCGTCGCGGAGCCACGCAAAGGTCCAAGCGCTACGATGCCCGTCCTGCCAGTCGATCTCGAGACCCTTGCCCTCGGTGAGCAGAACACGCACCTTTTCCGGTGTTATCGCGATGCGGGGCAGCGGGCGGTTGTCTTCTGTCTCGCGCGCCGCATGTTCCTTGTCGACAAAACGAATGCCTTCGTGGCTCATTCTTTAAGTTTACAGATGACGGCAAACAGATGACAGGTTACGGATTCTTCCAGAAGAACCACGCCGCCATTGCCAGACCAATGAAAACGACCAGTCCCCGCAGAAATGGCTGGGGCACTTTGCGCGCGAGCCGGGCCGAGCTGTAGCCGCCGATCGCACAGGTGACCATCGCCAAGAGGCAGTAGCGCCATTCCACCTGGCGTCCGACGACGAAGATGACGAACGCCATGCCGTTTGCCATGGTGGTCGAAACCACTTTGAGGGCGTTGATTTCGTTTAAGTCCTGGAAGCCGAATACGGAAAGCAAGGTAATAAGCAGAAAGCCGGCGCCGGCGCCAAAGTAGCCAATGTAAAAGCAGACAAAAATCGTAGATAGAAACACATACAGGAGCCGAGGCGGCCGGGGTTCTTCGCCGACCGAGCCTCTTTTGCGGCGGTCCAGCCAGCGTGTGACCGGCCCGGTGGCAGCAAAGATCAGGGCCGACACGAGCAGGAGCCAGGGAACCAGATGAAGAAATGTAGTTTGGGGCGTGTTCAGCAGCACCAATGCGCCAGCGGTCCCACCCAAAAATCCAGCCAACGCCATGGGAAGAGCGAGACGGCGGTTCTTGCGGATGTCGTCGCGATAAGCGGCAACTGAGGTAAGTTGGCCGGGCCAAAGCGCCACGGTATTGGTCGCATTCGCCTGGACGGGAAGCATCTTCATCCCCAGCATCGCTGGGAACAACAGGAACGAACCGCCGCCGGCGACAGCATTCAGCACCCCGGCCAAAAAGGCTGCCACGGAGAGCCAAAGCCAATGCCAGTCAATGAGATGAAGGAAGCTGTCAAATGAAGTCATCTGCAGTTTGATTGTACGAGGAGACCGCCGAATCCAGTTTTTTTAGCGACAATTCACGATCCTCAGCCGGTAGACCCAGTAGCAACTCATGTGAAATCTGTCAGATAAAGTAAATCAATAAATATGAGCGTAAATCGCGCATATTTTATGCATCATTTATGATATAGTTTCATCAGATTGATTGAGTGGCTGGGACTTAGATTCTCGGCCCGATCAAATCAAGATTGCATCTGGAGGAACAGAATTATGACGATCACTCGTTGGTACCCGTTTGGGGAAGTAGCAGCACTGCAGAACCGCGTGAACTCGCTTTTTCGCGATCTGAATGAGGGACAAGATACAGTAGCCGCAACTGGTTTTGTGCCCGCGGTCGATATCTATGAGGACGCCCAAAAGGTTGTTTTGAAGCTCGAAATACCGGGCATCGATCAGAAGGACCTCGACATTCGCGTGGAAAACCAAACGCTGACGGTCAAGGGCGAGCGCAAGTTTGAAGCCGAGGAGAAGGAACAGAACTTCCATCGCATCGAGCGGCGCTATGGAAGCTTCTTCCGCGCCTTCACGCTGCCTTCGACGGTCGACCCGGAGAAGGTACAGGCCAGCTACAACGCCGGCGTGCTGAAGCTGGAACTTGCCAAGAAGCCGGAAGCGCAGCCGAAGCAGATCAAAATCAACGTGGGCGGTTCGGACAAAGTGGAAGAACGTGAGCTGGCGGGAGTCCGGTAAGACCTAGTCATCCGTTGTCAGATTTCTGTGGCCGGGAGGGAGCATAGTCTTCTCCCGGCCATTGTTCGATGGATACTTTTGATTGAGCGTCCGCATCTGATAACTGATCACTGAAAACTGAGAACTGGGGCAGACATGGCAATTCGTTGGGAAAAATTTACAGTTAAGTCGCAGCAGGCGATGCAGCAGGCTCAGGAGCGCGCCGCTGGGTTGGGCAACCCGGAGGTGCAGCTTGTGCACCTGTTGCTGGCGCTGGTGGAAGACCGCGAGGGTGTCATCCCTTCGGTGCTCGAAAAGATCGGTGTACCGACTGAACGGCTGGAGAATGACCTTCACCAGATCGAGGAGAAACTGCCTCGTGTGGCAGGCGCGGCCAATCAGCCGGGCATCAGTCAGGCGTTGAACCGTGCGCTTGAGCAGGCGTTTCGCGAAGCCACAAATTTCAAGGACGAATACGTCTCGACCGAGCATCTTCTGCTGGGCGCGGCGCATTCAAAGGGCGACCCCGCACAGGGCGCGCTCTTGGCAGTGGGTGCGACGCATGAGGCGATTTTGAAAGCGCTCACCGCAGTGCGCGGCTCGCAGCGTGTTACCGATCAGAATCCCGAAGGAAAGTTTCAGGCGCTGGAGAAGTACGCCAAGGACCTCACCGAACTTGCGCGGCGCGGCAAGCTGGACCCGGTGATTGGCCGCGACGAGGAGATTCGGCGCGTGATCCAGGTGCTGAGCCGTCGCACGAAGAACAATCCTGTGCTGATTGGCGAGCCGGGTGTGGGAAAGACGGCCATCGTGGAGGGCCTGGCGCGGCGCATTGTTTCCGGCGATGTGCCTGAGAGTCTTCGCGATAAGCGGGTGATTTCTCTGGACCTGGGCTCGATGCTGGCCGGCGCGAAATATCGCGGCGAATTTGAGGATCGGCTGAAGGCTGTTCTGAAGGAAATCGAAGAGTCAAACGGCGAGATTGTGCTGTTCATCGACGAACTGCACACGCTGGTGGGCGCGGGCGCGGCCGAAGGAGCCATTGATGCCAGCAACATGCTCAAGCCGGCGTTGGCGCGCGGTGAACTGCGGGCCATCGGCGCAACCACGCTGAATGAATACCGCAAATACATTGAGAAGGACGCGGCTCTCGAACGGCGTTTCCAGATTGTTTATGTTGGCGAGCCGAATGTGGAAGACACGATTGCCATTCTGCGCGGCCTGAAGGACCGCTACGAAGCCCACCACGACGTGCGCATCAAGGATTCGGCTATCGTTGCTGCGGCTACTCTTTCGCATCGCTACATCAGCGACCGTTTTCTTCCCGACAAGGCCATCGACCTGGTGGATGAAGCGGCGGCTTCGCTGGCGATTCAGAAAGGTTCAAAGCCAACGGCCATCGATCAAAAGGAGCGCGAGAAGACGTCGCTGGAGATCGAACGCGAAGCCCTGAAGCGCGAGACTGACCAGAACAGCGTTGCCCGCCGCAAGGAAGTCGAACGCGAAGTAGCTGAACTGACCGAAGAGATCACCGCTCTTTCGGCGCGATGGACGAAAGAGCGCGAGGCGAGCAGCCACATCACCGAAGTCAAAAAGAAGATTGAGGCACTACGTTTCGAGGCTGAAGAGCAGACGCGTAAGGGGCAGCTCGAACGTGCCGCGCAAATTCAGTACGGTGAACTGCCAAAGCTCGAAGCTGAGTTGAAGCAACTGAGCACCGCGCAGGAAGGAAATGCCGGAGTGGCGCGGATGCTCAAGGATGAGGTCGACGAGGAAGACATTGCTGGAATCGTGAGCAAGTGGACGGGGATTCCCGTTTCGCGCATGCTTGAAGGCGAGGTCAGGAAACTTGTCGAAATGGAGTCGCGGCTGCGGGAGCGCGTTGTTGGACAAGATGCTGCATTGACGGTTGTGGCGAATGCAATTCGGCGATCGCGCGCAGGATTGAGCGATCCGCGCCGGCCGATCGGGTCCTTCATTTTCCTTGGACCAACGGGCGTCGGTAAGACAGAAACAGCTCGTGCCTTGGCCGAGTTTCTCTTCGACGACGAGCAGTCGATGATTCGCATCGACATGAGCGAGTACATGGAGAAGCACGCCGTTGCAAGGCTGATTGGCGCGCCTCCGGGGTACATCGGCTACGACGAGGGCGGCCAATTGACTGAAGCCGTACATCGTCGGCCCTATTCGGTGATTCTGTTTGATGAGATTGAGAAGGCCCATCCCGATGTGTTCAACATCCTGCTGCAGGTAATGGACGACGGGCGGTTGACCGACGCGAAGGGACGTACTATTGATTTCAAAAACACGGTGCTCATCATGACGTCAAACCTGGGTGCGGCGCTATTGACCGGAGACACGCTCAAAACTGAGCATGATTTCGAAATGGCGCGCGAGAGCGTGATGCGTGTGCTGCGAGATCATTTCCGTCCGGAGTTTTTGAACCGCGTGGATGATACTGTGATCTTCCATTCGCTGGGCCACACGCAGATGGCGCACATTCTTGAGCTTCGGTTGAACGAGGTGCGCAAGCTTCTGGAGGACCGGCAGATTTCGCTGGAGCTGACGGAATCGGCGCGGCAGCTGATTTTGGCTGCGGGTTCAGACGCGGCGTATGGTGCAAGGCCGCTGAAGAGAGCGTTGCAGCGCATGGTGCAAGACCCGTTGGCCATCAAGATCCTCAACGGCGAAATACTGCATGGCGCGCATGTACGCATCGACGTGGATCGCAACTCAAACCAGTTGCGATTCGAGCCGATGGGCCGCGAAGCGATGGCATAACCACCTGCGGGGGGCTGACGCCTTCGGCCCGCTGGCGTCTGGTTCGCGAAGAAGCAGGCTTCGATCTAGCTGGCAGAATACGAGGAAGAAAGAAAGAAAGCCGGGGCAAAATGCTCCGGCTTTCGGCGTACCGGGGGGTTAACCGCAATACAGAAATGATGCCCTCTTCGAAAAAGACCTCTTGCAAGCCGATCTTCCGCACGGCTAGACTCTTCCCCATGAAATTGACGACGTTCTTCCCCATCAGACTTCTTGCTGTCCTGTTGTTCGCGCTGTCGACTGCGATCTCAATCCACGCTCAGGAGTGGGCAAAGGCCCGCCTGGAAGCCTCACCGCGCCATCACGAATATGTCCCGCTCAAGCACGGAACCCGCACCGTCCAGGCATTCGTCGTCTACCCAGAAATCAAGACCAAAGCCCCGGTCGTCATACTCATTCACGAAATCTTCGGCCTCAGCGATTGGGCGAAAGAGATGGCCGACGAACTTGCCGGGGAGGGGTTCATCGTCATCGCTCCCGATCTGCTCAGTGGCTTCGGTCCCAATGGCGGCGGCTCAAGCGAGTTTCCCAGCCAGGACGCTACTGTGAAAGCCGTGTCCGGCCTTGACAAGGAAGTTGTCGCAGCTGACCTGGACGCAGCTGCCGATTATGGCAAGCACTTGGCCGCCGCCGATGGAAAGATTGCGGTCGCCGGTTTCTGTTGGGGCGGTGGCAAGTCCTTCGCCTTCGCAACCCACCGCAAGGATCTTTCGGCAGCATTTGTCTTTTACGGACCTGGACCTGACGATGTATCCGCGATCAATGCCCCTGTTTATGGCTTTTACGCGGGCAACGACGCACGTATTGGCGCAACCCTTCCCGCGACTGTCGAGGCAATGAAAGCCGCCGGCAAGAAATACGAGCCAATTACGTACGATGGCGCGGGACACGGCTTCATGCGCGCGGGTGAAGATCCGGGCAATACGGTTCCGGGCAACAAAACGGCTCGTGAACAGGGATTTGCTCGGCTCGTCAAGCTGCTGCACGAGATGAAGAAATCGGCTGTGACGGCCAATGGGGTCGAGAGCCCAACGATGGCGAAAAAGGCCGGAGCCAATTCAAAGGAATGTCACGACGTGGCGACCACTCCAGCAGCCTCGATCTAGGCAGAGCGCTCTGGGTGCCCCATCCTTGGCACGTACTTGTCCTTGTGCCAAGGATGGGAGACCGCATCTCTTAAACCGTTTACTGACCCAGCGCGCTCTCGATGGCAGCCTTCACCTTGGGATCGTCGGGAGTAACATTCGGCTCAAACCGGGCCACCGGCTTACCGTTGCGATCGAAGAGAAACTTGGTGAAGTTCCACTTGATGTCTCCGGCAAATTGAGGATCGGTGTCCTTGGCGGTCAGGAACGAGTAGAGAGGCGTCTTGTCGTCGCCCAGTACCGACACCTTGGCCATCATCGGAAAAGTGACGCTGTACTTGCTGCTGCAGAATTTCTTGATTTCTTCATCGGTGCCCGGCTCCTGCTGTGCGAAGTTGTTGGCCGGAACGCCGACAATGACCAGGCCCTTATCTTTGTACTTCTCGTAGACAGCTTCAAGAGCGGTGTATTGTGGCGTAAATCCGCACTTGCTGGCCACATTCACCACCAAGACAACCTTGCCGCTGTAGCTGCCCAGGCTAACCTGCTGTCCGTCAATCGACTTCATCGTAAAGTCATAAATGCTCTTCGGCTGCGCAACCAGGCTGGCACAGGCGACACAAAACATCAGAATCAGAATCAATTTACGCATCGGGACCTCCCCCAAAAGCTGTTAGTGATAATACCGGATCGAGATGGACGAATTGTTACGGATTTGTCACTGGATAGGCGCAGGGACGGGCCAACAGGTTTTGACCGCACCGCATGGGCATGCAAATTTACTGCCGTAATTCCACAAGCGTCGCTCCCTGCCCACCTTCATTTTGCGGCGCTTCGGCGAAGGTGGCCACATGCGGATGGCTCTTCAGGAATTCGCGAACACCTCTACGAAGGATGCCTGCCCCATGTCCGTGAATAACGCGAATGCGCGGCAAACCGGCTAAGAATGCGCGGTCCAGATACTTCTCCAACTCGCCGGTTGCTTCATCGACAGAGCGGCCGATGAGGTTGATCTCCATGCGCATGTCGTCGGTGTTGGCGCTGGTTACCGTGACGTGGACGTTCTTCTGCTTGCGGGCGGCAGCGAGTGGATCGAACTTTCCGCCAGATAATTCGCCGGATGTCTGGGAGTCCGCAAGTTCGTCTCGTTTTACGCGCATTTTGATGGGCCCTAGAGCCACTTCAAATACATCTTTTTCGATTTCGCGCTGCACTACGGCAATTTTATTCATCGCTTTAATGCGGACCTGGTCGCCGACAGCGATGTGCTTGAGCAGATGAGGCTGAGCGTTGGCGTCGCCCTGATCGGCTCCTGTACGGTGGGCGACAACGGTCTGGTTGAAGCTCTCCTGAAATTCTCGGCGCAGGCGAGTCATGCGGCGTTCCGCTTCCTTCGATAGCTTCTGCTGCGCGGCTCGGTCTTCAATGGCACGCACAGTTTCGCGCATCTGGAACTCGAAGTCCTTCAACAGGGAGGCTAGCTTGGTTTCCAATTCGCGTGTGCGTTTGCGGAGCTCGACGTCACCTTCGCGGGCAAGTTTTGTTCGCTCCAGATTCAACGCGTACTGCTGTTCGCGGGCGGCCTTGCGATCCTCTTCAAGCTGTGTGAGTTCGTTGTGCAGCTTGTCGAGAAAGCGGGCAATGTCCACCTGCTGCGAACCGAGCCTTTGCCGCGATGCCGCTATGATTGCCGCGTTCAGGCCCAGACGCTCGGCGGTCTGGATGCCCGCGGACGCGCCCGGCACGCCGAGGCGCAGCTTGTAGTTGGGCGCGAGTGTGACTTCATCGACTCCAGCTGCCGCGTTGACCACTCCGGGAGTGTTCGCGGCATAAACCTTGAGAGAGGTATGGTGCGTTGAAATGAGCGACCAGGCGCCGGCTTCACGGAAGTAACTGGCTATGGCGACGGCGAGCGCCGAACCCTCCTCCGGGTCGGTTGCGGAGCCAAGCTCGTCCAGCAGCACCAGCGACTGAGCCCCCGCGAGTCGCGAGAGCCGGTCAAGATTTGTAATGTGGGCCGAAAAAGTGGACAGTGCGGCTTCAATCGACTGCGCGTCGCCGATGTCGGCTAGAAACGCTGTGAAGACAGGAAAGCTGGCAGACGCCGCAGGAACAGGCAAACCGGCCTGGGCCATCATTGCCAACAGCGCAGTTGTCTTGAGGGTGACGGTTTTACCGCCGGTGTTGGGACCACTGATAATGAGCTGGCGAGCTTCCGCCGTCAACTCCAGCGTGAGCGGGACGACCGCCGTGTTGGGCCGAGCACCGTTTGCGCGCATTCGCTTTTCCAGCAGCGGGTGGCGTGCCGCTTCGAGATTCAGCAGTTCAGGAGTTATGGCGGGAGCCACGCATTCGTAGTCGCGGGCAAAGCGGGCGCGCGCCTGCAGGCTGTCGACGAGCGCAAGCACGCGGGCACCCTCAACCAACCCAACCGCGTATGTTCCGACTTGCCGGGTAAGCGCGACGAAGATGCGATGAATCTCGGCTTGCTCTTCTTCGATCAGGCGCACCAGCTCATTGTTCTGCTCGATGGTCTCAAGCGGCTCCACGTAGACCGTTTGCCCCGAAGAGCTGGCTCCGTGAACTACTCCTGAGATGCGGCGCTTCAGTTCCGCGCGGACGGGGATCACAAACCGGTCGCCACGAATGGTGATGAGGTCTTCCTGAGTTGCGCCGTCGGTGGAAAGCTTGCGAAGCGCGGCGCGGAGACTCTCTTCGATCTGGCGCTGCTGGCGCTCCTGCTCGCGGCGAATGCGGCCTAATTCGGGGGAGGCGCTATCGGCCAGAGAACCGTCAGGCTGTATGGTGCGCTCGATGGTTTCGGCCAATGGACGCAGGCTAGTGGTGAGCGCGGCCGAAAGCGCCGAAAGGCCAGGAAGCCTGCCGACAAGGCGCGCTGGTGGCGGCTGGAGCAGGGCTTGCCAGGAAGCTACATCGTTGGCGAGGCGGGCAATGGCTTGCAGTTCGGTGGCTTCGAGAGCAGCGCCGGGAATCTGCGCTTTGGCGGCTAGTTGCGTAGGATCAAAGAGCCCGCCGCAGGGAATGGAGACCTGTTCTTCAAGAACCAGCCGGAGTTCGGCTGTGAGCTGGTGCTGGCGGGTGATCCAATCTTCGTCGGTAGAGGGGCGAAGGTCGAGAATTGCGTTTCGTCCCACAGGCGAGGCAGCAAAGCCAGCCACAAGCGCGAGAAGCGACTCCCATTCGAGAGCGGTAAAGTCGGCGTGTTCCACCGGGGACGGGATGGGATCGAGTAGGGGCATGTGCTCTCTTATTTTAGCGGGGCGGCTTGCGCTATGAAATTGCTTTCAAGCGCTAGCCGATCCGCGAAAAGCAACCTCAGGTCCTTCGACTCCCTACGCTTCGCTCCGGTCGCTCAGGATGACAGAGTTTTGGGGGACTCTCAGCACCCCTTCCCAGCGAGCCACGACCGCGGCTGCGAGGCAGTTACCGATCACGTTCATCGCGGTGCGGCCCATGTCCATGAGTGTGTCAATGCCGAGGAGCAGGAGCACGGCGGCGGCGGGAATCTGGAACGAACTGGCTACGGCCATCAAGATCACGAGCACGGCGCGGGGAACGCCGGCGATGCCTTTGCTGGTGAGCATGAGCGTGGCGAGAAGGACGATCTGCTGCGCGATCGATAAATGGAGCCCGGCAGCTTGAGCCGCGAACAGTGCGGCCATGGAGAGATAAATGCTCGACCCCGTCATGTTGAAGCTGTAGCCGGTAGGGATGACGAAGGAGACAATCCAGCGAGGCACGCCGAACTCCTCCATGCGCTCCATCGCCAATGGCAGCGCGGCTTCAGACGAAGTGGTAGCAAATCCCAATGCGGCGGGCTCGGCGACCGCGGCGACAAAGCGCCCGATGGGGATGCGCGCGAAAAGCAAAATCAGCGCAAGCAAAATCAGGAAGACGACCAACGCGGCGTAGCCGGTGATGAGCAGTTTGGCCAGCGGCATCAGCGTTGCCAGGCCCATGCTTCCCACAGTGTAAGCCAGTGCGGCTCCAGCAGCCACGGGGGCGATGATCATGATAATGCGCGTGAGGCGGAACATGGTCTCAGTGAGCGACTGGAGCACGGACAGCAGCGGCGCGCGTTTAGGTTCAGGGAGCATGGCAAGTGCCGAACCAAACAGCAATGCAAAGACAGCTACCTGGAGAATCTGATTTTCAGCGACAGCCTGGGCGATGTTTTCGGGAAACACATTCAGCAAAATCTGCTGCCAGCCTTGCGGATGGGCCGTCGGCGCTGCGGCTTGAACCACCGCCGGTAGGGTGACTCCCGCTCCCGCCTGGGTGCGGTCGATGGCAACCGCGCCGAGGATGAGGCCAAACGTGGTGACGACCTCAAAAAAGATGAGCGACTTGAGCGCCACGCGGCCCACGCTGCGCAATTCGCTGTGGCCTGCGATTCCGGTGACAATCCCCCCGAAAATCAGCGGCGCAACAATCATGCGAATGAGTCTTAGAAAGATTTCGCCCAGAAAGTGCGTCTGGCTGGCGATGTGTGGAGCGTCCACGCCCAGTTCTGCGCCGGCCAGCATGGCAAGAAATGTCCAGACCAGCAGCGAGCGGCGCAAGAAAGCGAAGGGAAGCAAGAGCACGATGCCGGCGCAACGGAGGCCAAGGCCCAACGCGGCTGGTGCATGGAAAAGACCAGCTACGGCCCCAGCCGCGAAGAGAGCGATGGGTGCGATGGCCAGCGCGGCAGGCCAGGGGCGAATGGTTTGGGGGGCAGCTTGCGGGTTGTCCTGAGTCATGGATAGACCTTGAAGGTGCGAGGACTCCATTATGCTATGGCCATGCCTAAGATTGCTTTTCTTGAATGCTCAAGGTGTCATTTACAACACGATGCGGCGACTCCGCAGACGGTTTGCACGGCCTGTTCCGGTGCGCTTTATGTTCGGTACGATCTAAACGCTGCGACCGGCCTGGCGCAGCGCGCGTTGGTCGGCAAGAGCGCCAAAGACGCCCGTTGGAGCGGGATGGGTCGCTATGAACAGGTGCTGCCAACAGTCGAGCCGGTAACGCTGGGCGAAGGCTGGACCCCCATGCTGCGTAGCCGCCGGAATGCCAGCGTCTGGCTCAAGGAAGAGGGCGCCAACCCCACCGGGACATTCAAAGCGCGGGGCCTGGCGCTGGCTGTGACCATGGCGCGGCATTACGGAATCACGAAGCTGGCCGCTCCCTCGGCCGGCAATGCAGGCGGGGCTCTTGCGGCCTATGCAGCGGCTGCCGGCATCGAGGCGCACATCTTCATGCCTAAAGATGTGCCGATGGCCAACCAGGTGGAGTGCCTGGCCTACGGCGCTCATCTGACGCTGGTGGACGGGCTGATCTCCGACTGCGGCCGCATCGTCGCTGAGCGCAAGGCCGCCGAGGGCTGGTTCGATATCTCCACGCTAAAGGAGCCTTTCCGCGTGGAGGGCAAAAAGACCATGGGCTACGAACTGGTGGAGCAACTGGGCTGGGAATATCCCGATGCCGTCTTCTATCCCACCGGCGGAGGGGTTGGCCTGATTGGGATGTGGAAGGCTTTCGAAGAGATGGAGCAGCTTGGCTGGGTAACAGGCAAGAGGCCGAAGATGATAGCCATTCAAGCCGCGGGATGCGCCCCTGTAGCACGCGCCTTTGACCAGGGAGAGACGGTGAGCACAATGTGGCAGGGCGCACATACTTTTGCTTCCGGGCTTCGCGTACCCAAACCGTATGGCGACTCGCTGATCCTGCAAATTGTGCGCGCTTCAGGCGGGACCGTGCTCGCACTTACCGACGACCAGATATTCGCGTCGCTCAAAGATTGGGCTCGGTATGAGGGGCTGTTGCTTTCTCCGGAAGGCGCCGCAGCCACGGCAGCATACGATCATTTGCTGGCGACCGGATTTCTCAGAGCGGAGGACCGCGTAGTCCTGTTCAACACCGGTTCCGGCAACAAATACACAGACGTGATTGCAGCGAAGCTGAAGCAGGATAGGCTCTTGTAGACCCTAAGTGGTTGAGCTCGGCGTTGAAGAACTAGGTGCTGGCGCTGCTGCAGGTGCGGACGCTGGCGCAGGAGTAGAGCTTTCCGTTTTTGCAGCGGGAGCCTTGGTGTCGGCCTTACTCTCGGACGAGGGCGCTTCCGATCCGGTTTCGGACTCGCTGCTCTTGGCGGCATAGTCGTTTACATACCAGCCAGCGCCCTTGAAGTGCAGTCGGGGCGCGGTCAGAGGACGCTCAAGCACTCCATGACATTTCGGGCATTCCAACTCCGGTTCGGCCGAGAAGTTCTGGATTTTTTCAAAGCGATGGCCACACTGGGTGCAGCGATAAGCATAGAGCGGCAAGGTCCAAGTCCCTCCGGGGAAGTTCACCCACTATGCCTATTGTATCGGCAGAGAAGCAATTTGCCTGTAAATGCCTCCCTGCCGTTCGAGTCAGATGCGCTTAGCCTTATTTCACCGTAAAGGAAACAGTGGCGCTCTTGTTCTCCCACGCCAGGGTGAGAGAGCCTTTGCCGCCGCCCAGATCGGTGAGTGTGTACTTGAGATTCTCGACCAGCGCAGGGGTTGCTGAGGTAGGGAATTTCACCTTGCCAAGGTCCTTTGTGCCGTCATACGAGAGGCCCCACTCGCCGGTCTTCTTATTCACAATCAGGCTCCAGTTGTCGGGGTCGCTGATGTCGACGAACAGCGTGTAGGTGCCGGCAGGAACTGCTAGACCGGCGATGTCAAGGTCTGCGTCAGTCTTCAATGTTGTTGCGGCATTCGCGCCTGCGCGCCACACGGGATAGTGCGGGTCCTTGCCGATCTGCCCATCTTTGGTGAAGAGCGCACCGGCTCTGCCTTTCACTCCGGGTGAGCTATAGACGATGGAGATAGTCTTGCCGCCGATGATTGCCGTTTCAGTGGCAGGCGGGCTCTTTGGCGGAGGCTTCGGGGCATCAGTCTGAGCGAAAACAGTTGCGGCGGCGAACAAAAGGCCGGTACAGGCGAGAAGGTGTTTCATGCTGTTGTTTCTCCTTGAAGCGAAGTCCCGCATTCTTATTGGACGCCGCCGACCGGATGATTGTCGCACCGCGCACTCCAGTTGGGAAAGGTAGCCGATCAGGCTGTTATGATGCGGCGCAAGGCATTGCATGAATCAGAGACAAAATCGAATATCAGCTGGCGAAAAATTCCGCGCTGCATTGCGGGACGAAAAGCCACTTCAGGTTGCAGGAGCCATCAACGCTTATACGGCGCGATTGGCGGAGGCAACGGGGTTCAAGGCACTCTATTTGTCTGGCGGAGGTGTGGCGGCCAACTCGCTGGGTATGCCGGATCTCGGCATCAGCACCATGGAAGATGTGCTGACCGATGTGCGGCGGATTACGGACGCTTCAAGCCTTCCACTGCTGGTCGACATCGACACGGGCTGGGGTGGCGCTTTCAATATTGCTCGGACCATCCGGTCAATGATTAAAGCCGGTGCGGCAGCGGTCCACATCGAAGACCAGGTGGGCGCGAAGCGCTGCGGTCACAGGCCTGGCAAGGAATTGGTGCCGGCGAGCGAGATGGGCGATCGCATCAAGGCGGCCGTGGATGCGCGAACAGACGAGCAATTTGTCTTGATGGCACGGACGGATGCACTGGCCAACGAGGGGCTGGCGGCGGCCATCGAACGTGCGCAGGCCTACGTTGCCGCCGGTGCCGATATGATCTTCGCCGAGGCGCTGACGGAGTTAGCGCAGTACACGGAGTTCCGCGAAGCGGTAGGCGTGCCGATTCTTGCCAACATTACGGAATTCGGCCAGACGCCACTATTTACGCGAGACGAATTGGCGGCTGCGGGAGTGGACATCATTCTTTACTGCTGCGGGGCTTATCGCGCGATGAATGCGGCGGCGCTGAAGGTTTACGAAGCTATTCGTGCGGAGGGCACGCAGAAAAACGTGGTGTCGCTGATGCAGTCGCGGGCTGATCTTTACAAGTATCTGGATTACCATGCGTATGAAGAGAAACTCGATGAATTGTTTGCGAAAGGCAAGGAGTAAACAAGGTTTCTGCATGTTCTCTGGCGCATTTTTCTTTGGAGGGGTTCCATGAGCGAGGTGTCGGTGCATTCTCCTATTCCAGCGTTCAAGCCCAAGAAGTCCGTTGCCCTATCCGGCACGCCCGCGGGCAACACGTCACTTTGCACCGTCGGCCACACCGGCAATGATCTCCACTATCGCGGATACGACATCAAGGACCTGGCCGCACATTGCGAGTATGAAGAAGTCGCCCACCTGCTCGTTCACGGTACCCTTCCCACAAGACAGCAACTCGCCCTTTACAAGGCGCGGCTTATGACTTTGCGCGGTCTTCCGCCAGCGGTGAAGCAGGCGCTTGAACTGCTGCCGGGCTCGTCCCATCCGATGGACGTGCTGCGCACCGGTGTCTCCGTGCTGGGATGCGTGGAGCCTGAGGCCGCAGCGCACGGCGATACGGGCGCTCGGGCTATCGCCGACCAGTTGCTCGCCGTGCTCTCATCGATGATCTGCTATTGGCTGCACTTCGCACGCCACGGCAGGCGCATCGAAGTTGAGACCGAGGACGACTCCATCGCCGCGCATTTTCTCCATCTACTGCATGACAAGGAACCGAGTGCAGAGTGGACGCAAGCCATGCAGACATCGCTGATTCTGTATGCGGAGCACGAGTTCAACGCATCCACATTTACGGCGCGTGTCATTGCAGGAACCGGTTCCGATCTGCATTCATGCATCACGGGAGCCATCGGCGCGCTCAAAGGCCCCAAGCATGGCGGAGCCAACGAAGTCGCGCTTGAAATTCAGCAGCGCTATGCCAACCCAACAGAAGCGGAAGCCGACATTCGTCGCCGCGTCGGTGAGCGCGAAGTGATCATCGGCTTTGGCCATCCCGTGTACACCATCAGCGATCCACGCAGCGATATCGTGAAAGAAGTAGCGCGGGGATTGGCGTCTTCGGCGGACGACACGGGGCTTTACGACGTTGCCGAGCGCATCGAGACCGTGATGATGGACGCCAAGCGAATGTTTCCCAATCTCGACTGGTACTCCGCCGTTGCTTATCATCAGATGGGGATTCCAATTGATTTGTTTACGCCTCTGTTTGTAATTGCGCGAACGGCCGGCTGGTGCGCGCATGTGATCGAGCAGCGGCAAGACGGGAAAATCATTCGTCCGTCGGCAGACTACGTCGGGCCGGACAATCTGAAGTTTGTTCCGATCGAAGAACGGGAATAGTGTTGACACGGCCAACTTGAAATGAATCACCGCAAGACTGTCATCCTGAGCGAAGTCGAAGGACCTACGGTTGCATTTCGTCTGAAGCCTTTTCGTCAACCAAAAGGGAGAGCAAGTGTCCTCGCACATCAGTAATGAACGACCAGCGCCGGACGAAGTCTTAACCGACATCGCCGACTATGCGCTCAACTACAAAATCGATAGCGAACTGGCCTACAGCACCGCACAACATTGCCTGATCGACACGCTGGGTTGCGGCCTTGAGGCGCTCGAGTACCCAGCCTGCACTAAGCTGCTGGGGCCAATCGTTCCAGGAACCGTAGTGCCCAATGGCGCAAAAGTCCCCGGCACGAGTTATCAACTCGACCCATTGCAAGCGGCCTTCAACATTGGCGCAATGATTCGCTGGTTGGACTTCAACGACACCTGGCTAGCTGCCGAGTGGGGCCACCCTTCAGACAATCTGGGTGGCATTCTGGCAACGGCGGACTGGCTTTCGCGTACTGCTCTCGCGCAGGGCAGACCACCCAAGGTAATGCGCGATGTTTTGACCGCGATGATCAAGGCGCATGAGATTCAAGGCTGCATCGCTCTCGAGAATTCCTTCAATAAAGCCGGTCTCGATCACGTAGTGCTGGTGAAGGTCGCGTCGACAGCGGTGGTGAGCCAGTTACTGGGACTGAACCGCGATCAGACCATTGCCGCGCTCTCACTTGCATGGGTAGATGGCCAGAGCTTACGTACTTATCGCCACGCGCCCAACACGGGCTCGCGCAAGAGTTGGGCCGCGGGAGATGCCACCAGCCGGGCCGTGCGTCTGGCCCTTATGGCGCAGATCGGCGAGATGGGCTACCCGTCTGTGTTGACCGCGAAGACGTGGGGTTTCTACGACGTGTCTTTCAAGGGGCAGGAGTTCAAATTCCAGCGGCCATACGGCAGTTACGTGATGGAGAACGTGCTGTTCAAGGTCAGTTATCCGGCTGAGTTCCATGCTCAAACGGCAGTCGAGGCGGGGATGACCGTTCAAACGCAAATGGAGAGACTGGGCAAAACCGCTGAAGACATTCGCAGCATCACGATTCGTACGCATGAAGCCTGCCTGCGCATTATCGACAAGAAGGGTACACTCGCCAACCCCGCCGATCGCGACCATTGTGTTCAATACATGGTTGCGATTCCGTTGCTTTTTGGAAGACTCACTGCGGCGGACTATGAGGACTGGATCGCCACCGACCCGCGTATCGACGTATTACGCGCCAAGATGGAGTGTGTTGAGGTTCCGGCATTCACGCGCGATTATCATGATCCGGAGAAGCGCTCAATTGCCAACTCACTGCGCGTGGAACTCAACGACGGCACGGTGATCGAGGAGACGGTTGAATATCCTATCGGTCACCGTCGCCGTCGCGAAGAGGGACTGCCGCTGCTTGTAGAAAAGTTCAAGACGAACCTGCGGCGGCGTTTCGATGAAGAGAGGCAGCATCGAATTTTGGATGCCTCGCGTGATCGTGCCCGGCTTGAATCGATGGCAGTAAATGAGTATGTGGATTTATACGCGTTCTAGATTGTTCTGTAAGGGAGAACTCCGTGCCGCTTCGCATTCGGGCGTGTTTGGCCCTTTTTGTAGTTCTGCTGGCGCCTTGTTTCGCGGTGTTGAAAGCTCAGCACCCGGGAAACACTAACTCCTATTACCAGCAACTTCGCAGCTTATTGCCGGGCGGCGAAGTAATTGTTGTAAACAACCTGGAACTTCACCGCGATGCGGCCACCTTTACCTTTCGTCGCGGGGATTTCGCATTCTTTGGCGAGGTGAACGGCAAGGTGACAGGCGCAGTCTTCAAAGGCGATGGCCATTTGCACATCACTCCTCCAACAGCTGAAGAGCGCCACAATCTTTCCATCGTCAACCACGTTGAAGAGTTTGACGAAGACTTCGACCAGGTGGTGCTGCGCTTTACCGACGCAACGGCAGCGGAGTTACACAAAAGTTCGACGGGCAAAGGTGAGCCGGACAAGATTTACATTCAAGCAGCAATGGAATTTCAGAGTTTTGCGCGGCTCAAGCTTCACCAGAACTACGATCTGCGCTTGCTTGAGGATGTTCTAAGCCCAACCGCGGGTGGTTATTTCATGGCCGCAATTCATGGGAAGAAGGATCCGCATCTGTCTTTCATCTTCGATCCGCAGGGAGCAGAGAACATAGCGCCGGAGGAAGTGGAACTGATGAACTGGAGCGACTGGGGTGAGAGCATTCCGCTTGCATTTCATCGCGCCAGTGAATATGTGAACGGTGCTGCCAGCGGGAATGAACTCAACGTACCCTACCGCATCCTAAGCGAAAACCTCGACGTTTCAATCGAGAAGAACGGATTTCTCAGCGGCGCCGCAACGGTCGAAATTAAAGCGGAGCAGGATGGCGTCGCGGTTGTTCCGCTGGATTTGTTTCCGACACTCCGAGTGAGCCGCGCTGAGACGACAAAGGGCGACCCGCTCGATTTTGTGCAGGAGAAAAAGGAGGACGACCCGGATTTCGGCGTGATCTTCGCGAAGGCTCTCAACAAGGGAGAGTCGACATCGATTCGCATTACATATGCCGGAAAGGACGTCGTTAGGGATGAAGGCGGCGCAAACTACTATCCCATCGCGCGCGAAAGCTGGTATCCCAACGCATCCAGTGGGCTCGGTAACTACGCGACTTATAGCATGACATTTCACGTACCCAAAGGCCTTGAGTTACTCGCCACTGGAACAAAAGTGAACGAGAGCACCGATGGAAAGGTTACAACTACAGAATGGAAAACGGACGTTCCCTTGGCCGTAGTGGGCTTCAATCTGGGCAAGTTCACCATGAAGGAAGCGACGGTTCCAGGCAAACTTGGCGATAACCTGACCATCGACGCATACGCTAATACCACCCCGCCCGATGACATGGCGAATATGGCGGGCGGGGTATTGGGGTCGCTGAACACTACTTCGATGCTCGGTGTTCAACTAAGCCAGGGGCAAGTGGCAGCGCAGCTTTACACAACCTACTTCGGCCAGCTCCCTTTTGCGCGCGTCGCACTCACGCAGCAATATGCATGTAACTACGGACAAAGCTGGCCTATGTTGGTCTATCTACCCATCTGCGGGTTTCTGGACTCAACGCAGCAGCATTTCATGGGGCTGCATCCGGAAGATATGTATTGGAAGGTTGTAACTCCGCATGAGGTAGCACACCAATGGTGGGGGCAAACCGTTGGCTTCCGCGGTTATCGCGACCAATGGATGAGTGAAGGCTTTGCCAACACTTCTGCTTCCATTTTTCTTCAAGCATCGAGACCCAAGCCGGACGATTTTCGGGAGTTCTGGAAACAGCAACGAAGACTCATTACCGAAAAGAATGCGCAGGGTTTTCGTCCCATTGACGTGGGGCCAGTGACGATGGG
>Ga0302140_10002413_pt1 | contig 24257 bp, 25 predicted proteins | sample I_Bog_E1_1_FD_202095 | JGI IMG/M metagenome (GOLD analysis project Ga0302140, IMG submission 202095) | Peat permafrost microbial communities from Stordalen Mire near Abisko, Sweden - I_Bog_E1_1 | ecosystem: Environmental > Terrestrial > Soil > Wetlands > Peat | place: Sweden: Abisko, Stordalen... | reverse complement strand
TAATAGCTTCCTCCCCAATATAGGCCTCCGGGTGTACCTCCGCGTCATTCCGCACCCATCCCCCGCCGTTAGGGTGCTGGGACCAATTTGATGCAATCTCGTTGCCACCCAAAAGTGTGTTGATATGATCAAAGGTTTTCATTTTTTGTGATTTGGTCTTGCATAAGACGGCTGGGGCTGGAACCCTTTTGCCGTTTCGCCCATTCAGGGCTCATCGGTTATGCTTAGTCCGTCACCGCGATCATCGCTCTCACGAGCTCGACCGCGGACAGTTGCAGCTTTTCAGTTACCGGGGATAAAAAATCCCTGGCGGCGGACCTGGCGGCGGACCTGGCGGCGGCCCAGGCGGTGGCCCTGGCGGCGGCCCTGGCGGCGTCCATGGCGGCGTCCCTGGCGGCGGACCTGGCGGCGGCCATGGCGGCGGCCCAGGCGGTGTCCCTGGCGGCGTCCATGGCGGCGTCCCTGGCGGCGGCCATGGCGGCGTCCCTGGTAGCGGCCCTGGCGGTGTCCCTGGCGGCGGCCATGGCGGCGGCCCTGGCGGTGTCCCTGGCGGTGTCCATGGCGGTGTCCATGGCGGCGGCCCAGGCGGCGTCCCTGGTGGTGGCCCAGGCGGCTTGAGCCGCATCACGCGCCTCAAAGATTGCCTGATCAGTTGGATCGGCGCGAAGCGCCTCAGCTTGTACGGTAAGACCCGCCAGATCGAGCCATGCGGGGAGATAAGTTTGAGTCAACCAGCGCCACGCTAATTCCCGTCGCGCCCTCTCAACCTCAGGCGTGGAGCGCGTCCCGACAATCTGAGGAATCAATGGCTTGAGAAGCCGGTCCCGCGTAGCGTTATCAGGCAGCCCATCATTCCATGTCACCAAAAAACTGGTGATCACCGGGCATGCACACACCGGATGATCGCTGAAAGGCTCCCCGGCGATATACGCCACCGCCTCCATCACGCAAAACCCTTCATCCGGCCCGGAATGGGAACCGCTTCCAAGGGTCAATTTCTCCAGAATTTCGAGGTTTGCGCCAATTAGCATCGGGGGGATGGTTTGGTTAATGGTGTTTTTGTTTTTGTTTTGCATATTGGTTTTTTTTGGACGCGGAGCTAGGCTACTCGCATTGGCATCACTACCATCTGCCGGGAGGGAGCGTGGAAGCGCAGCGCGCTCAGAGGATCAAACACCTCCAGGTCCAGCAGGCCGAAGGAGAGAGCCCTTTTAAGAAGCTCCCGGTTGAGGGCAATAGTCTGCTCCAGCCCCTTCACGGCAGCGGTGACGGGGAACGTGGAGTCAAAACCACTTTCGCTCGTACGTCCCAGCAGTTCCACCCCCTGCTTCGTTACGCGGAGCCCTATACCGTGGTTTATATCCTTTTTGCTCTCGGGGATGCCGGGGAGCATCCGCAAAATCGCCGCGGCTGTGTCCGGGGTGAAGGTGATTCGGGTTTTCGCCGCGCCACTATCCGGGATTACCTGCCGCCAGTTTGGGAAGTTTGCATCTATGGCGCTGCATTGGAAGGTGAAGTTGTCAGAGGCTAATACAATACACTCATCCTTGTCCGTTGACATGCTCCATGGGCCATCTTTCACAAACGCCGGGCAAGTGACAAAAGCGTGATCCGGGAGAATCACAGATTTATCGAATGGCAGCGTGACTGAGTTTGCGCTGAAAAGTTGTGTTCCATCTGTAGCAACCACTACGTGTGAATTGGCCTTGCTGACATCCAGATAGCATCCTTGCAAAACATATCGCATCGCATCTTTGCTGGCGCATTGCATGGCTTGCAGGATATGACTCTTGGCATCACCCAGGGGACAGGGGACGGGTCCGGCGAATGTGGGGGTTGCCGGAAAATCATCGGCGGGCATGAAATCTACCGGGACCGTAATTTCTGTCTCCCCCACCATGTATGTGAGGGAAGTTGATTTATCCCCGATGTTTACCGTGGCGGCGGAGTTTTTAGGGATTGCCTTGAACGCGACCAGGGGGACCAGCGCGGATGCGTCCGGCGCAATATCCTCGCCGGCGGCGAGCGTAATCCACGCATCCAGGTCCGTGACGGTTAATGCCACAAGGCTCTTTTTTCGCTGGATTAGCACGTATGAGAGCACTGGCAGGGTGGCGCGGCGCTGGACTGCTTTGGACAAGCCGGACAGCACTAATTTTATGGTTTCAGGTGTGAGATGTATTTTCATTTTTTTGGTATTGGTTGGAAGTCTCTTCAGTACGGCTATTTTTGCCGTAGACACCCTTGCGGGTGTTTCGACTAGTCCCCATCAATCGTCGGGCTCAAAATCCCATAGCCACCCCAGTCAGTATGCAGCCCGGCGTCGCGGATGAGGAGAGCGCCCAGTTTATTCTCGGGGTCGATTTTGAGCGCATAGCCGCGCGGATCTCCGTTGACAAAGAAACCAGGCGGGAGTTTTCCCCCGAATATGGCCTGAACCGTCTCCGTGACGAGCCTCTTGTAAGTATCCATCGCGTCTTCGCTCTCGCCGAACCTGAAGACACCGAATGTGTGCGAGCGGTATGGCTCCGGGTAGGAGCAAGCGTGTTCCATGGCCTTGTGCGCCTCCCTTTCCAGCTTGAAGAGCGCAACGCTGATCTTCTTCCCATCGGCCTTGCTGGGGTCCATTCCCAGGGCGATGGCTAATTTTACACAAGTGGCGTAGTGGGCCAGGAGTTGCTGTGCGCGGCGTTCGCGCTTGTTTAGTAGTGTTGGCATATTATTATTTGTCTTCAGTGAATGGTTGCAGGTAGACGGCTCCATCCCTATCTACTATTACGGCTGTTATGTATCCGTCATCGGAAATAGTGTGGTGGAGTGTGGGAATGTCTGTTGTAAACTCGTGGAAATCAGTGTCCCAAGTTACGAAGGCACGCTCTGTGCTAGGGTATCTGTTCAAGACCTTTTCTGCATTCTGAATTTGTTTCTTTGGCACTCTCATATTTTATGTTTTCGCACACATCTCAAATCGGCGTGCCGGAGGTTTTGCCATCGACCAGGCACGCTATGGCGCGTGCCCGGTCGGATGTGGAGAGACGGTTCACGAATTAGTCCTCTTCGTGTTCGTCGTGGCGGTGATAGTCCGGCTCGTCATCCACAGCGAACACCGATCCTGTTCTCCTGTTTATTTTTGCCAAATATATCCCGTGCATCGCGGTCGCCTTGCAGCGCGGGGAGACGTTAAAAAGCACTCTGGCAGGGGATTCCCCAGCGTCCGCGTCGAGAATCGTTACCTGCGTGGTAACGCCGTCAGATTTAAGGGACCGCTCAAGAGCAGCGATGGCCTCGGAATCAGTTTTGATCAGGTTGTTGTTAGTTGTCATGGTTTTTTGCCCGCATCTCAAATCGGCGTGCCGGAGGTTTTGCCCGAGGGGTAATTCCCTCTGACAAGAGCGAATATGGAGGGACTTGCTCCATCCGTCAAGAGCTTTTTTGTGAAATAGTTGCAAGTGGCTGGGAGATAGGGGATTAGGATTGGTCTTTTTTCGGTAAAAAGCGCGAATAGACCATCCCCGCGGCTATATTTCGGTCAATTCCAGGTTTTGCCCATATATAATGGCGTGTCCCCCCCACCAGCACACGTCCCACCGCACAATACCCATGCCGACTCAGAGCTTGGGACACCTGCGCGTCGCATGGGTAGCAGTTTCTACGCTCGCGAATCTGAACCATGAGCATCCGGGAAGAGATGATGTCTTCACTGACCAGGAGATTTCGCCCATCTTTTACCAGGGCTTCAATTTCCATTTGGATATTCTGGATCATGGTGGGGGCCGGGGGAGTAATCGGCGCATCGTCCCGCCACCCCCCGGAGAGTTTATCGCGGATGGCGCCGGCTTGAGTATACCAGGTTGAGAGAGTGATTCCTCGCTCTTGGATAATCTTTTCCTTCGTTTTCCCAATGAGGAGAGATTGAAGCATAAGTGCTTCCGTGCGAGTGAGATTTACATTTTTAGAGTCTTTCATGGTGATATAATGGATGGATGGATACCTATTGTCAATCATACTTTCTTACCTATACCCGAAGGAGGAGTGTGTTAATTCTGCGAAATCTATAAAGGGGGTGTAGAATTAACATAGAGGGGGAAAGAGTATATGTGGTGACGTATGATAATGTGATAGCCAGCCAGCCAGCCATGAGAGAATTATTGTGCTTTGCGGGAGTGGGGGATACTAGTATGGGTAAAGGATGAGTTTTGAGGATACAATGTGGGAAATATGTGAGGGAACTGGGCCAATAGCCAGAGCTACGGTCCCGACGGCTCCAGCCGATCCAGATGATCGATTCGCAGACGTCCGAGATGAGGTGCGGCAGGTATGCTTGCTGATGGAGTCCGGTGTGTCGTTTAAGGCAGCATGTGTTAAGGTGCAGATTCCTCATGGGACGATGTGGAGCTGGATACAGAGACGAGCAAAAAACAAGGCCGCATACAACACCGCGCGCGCGATGCGGGCCCGGTTGCTGGCAGACGAGGTGATCGAGATCGCCGATGGTATAGATGAGCCTAGTGACAACGTGCGCCACGCGCAGCTACAGTGCGCGCAGCGCCAATGGCTGGCGTCCAAAATGAATCCCGTCGAGTATGGTGACCACGTAGAGGAGCGCCAGCGGTCCACCGGTGGAGACATCAGGATAGAGCGGGCCGTGATATCAATTTTTGGCCGGCAGCCCGTCGGCGGCCCTGGAATCCTCCATGACACTGATTTTCAAGGACTTACGAAGGAAAGTGTAGCTAAACAAATAGAGGATGCAGGAACTCAAAAGTTAAGTTCTTGATTATCAGGGACTTACTAATGAAGTATATATATCACTCATTGTACACCGTTATGGATGCGCCATCGATATTACCCCCCCCCACCACCCCCGGCATGTAATCCAGGGAAAAAAGTGCTTTGCTTTCAACCTCCTCGCACAATCCTGACATTTTGAAAAAATCGACCCACCCCAGTGAGACGCGGGGTAAACGCGCTAATAAAGCAGATTTACTTGATAGGATGGATGATGAAATGATCTCGATGGCGCTGGAAAAAAAAAACAAGGATTGGAAAAGCCGCAAAAAATCCCGCGAAATTTTTGAAAACATTGACCCATGATCATTGACCCGTATGGGAGAGTGACATTTTCGCCTGGGTACACCGAGAGCGAGGAATACCGAACGCGCTTGGTTAAGTGGCGGTCGTACCAGGAGGTGGTATTTTTCTCGAATGCCGGCGTGCTGGTGCTGCATTGGGGGAGACGGCTGGGGAAGAGTTTTACATTGGGGGCGTGGGCGGTAAAAAGGTGTCTTGAGAATCCTGGGAGGCTTGTGACGGTATTGAGTAACTCTAAACAGAACGGGATAGAGTTTATAGGCGCGGCGGCGAAGTACGCAGAATTGACCAATGCGGTGCTGGCGTCGAAGGCGGAATTTAAGGATGAGAGCGATGGGGATTTGGTGGAGAACATGAGGATGGAGATACGATTCAACTTTGGGGATGGGATAGTGTCTCGCATATTGGTGTTGGCGGCAAACCCTCGGACGGCGCGTGGATTTGGAGGGGACCTGATTTTAGATGAGTTTGCGTTTCAGGAGGACAGCGAAGCGATTTGGGATGCGGCCGCGCCGATATTTAGCGAGAACAAGGATTATGCATGTCGCGTGGCATCGACTGGGAACGGGAGGTTCAACATGTTTTACAAAATGGCGAATCCTGGGAGTGATTTTCTGGTGTCAAGGATCAGGCGCAGTGAGGCGTACCGGATGGGGGTACCAATATATCATCCGGTGACGAGGAGGGAGATAACGCCGGATGAGGCGAGGGCTGAATCGATGGACAAGGCCAGTTACGATCAAAATTACGAGTGCTCGTTTTGTGATGATAATGCGGCGTTATTGACCTTTGACCTGATTGAGAAGGCCGAGTATTTGGTGAACGACGACAGGACCCGGGAATGCTTTATTTGCTCGCAGGAGTGGACGTTTGATGCATTGAAATTTATGGAGAATTGCCGTGGACCGATGTGTTATGGGGTGGACATTGGAAGGAACAGGGATTTGACCGTTATTGTGGCTGCGGAGAAGGTGGGGGGGTGTATTTTTGTTAGGGGAGTATTGAGGATGGCGAACATGCGAGGGCAATCGCAGTTGAAAGAATTTCGCGCGGTGTTTGGGATGCGGAATTTCGGGAGGGCGTGCCTGGACAGGACCGGGATCGGACAATTCCTAGTTGAATTTGCGCAGGACTTGCCTGGGGTTGGACAGCACCGGGCCGAGGCTGTGCATTTTGCGTCCAGAGAGCCGCGGGAAAACAAGGATGGATTGGAGAGGGAAGATACCGGGCTGGTGACGGAGCTGATGGCTATGGATTTATTGCGGGTATTTGAGGGGACAGGGATCAAGATACCAAATGAGCGGGAATTTCGCGACAGCTTGAGGAAACCTGAGCGGATTGCTACGTCGAACGGGGTAAAGATCGCGGCAACCAGAGATGAGGCTGGGCATGCGGATGAGTTTTGGGCGCTGGCGTTGCTGGTGAGAGCGATGAAGGTGAGGGAGAGTCAATTTGCTTACGAAGCGCCTGTGAGAGAGCCATCCACGCCATTTCTCAGTGACCGGCATGATCGGCGCCTGATTGCGCTGGTTTGACCCACCAACGGGTCTCGATGCCGGGCATGATGGATTCAACCCAGTCGAGGGCATCCTGCGAGGTGTCATGGGTTGAATGGATGGGCGAACCCGTTGGGGTCCAGATTTCGGCATCATAAAACGTGCGTCCGGCGGGGTTGGGATGGCTGACGATTCGCACGATGTGCATGAAGAACGTGGGAGCATATTAGGTGCCAGGGTTTCCTTGGTTTTGCTTTTGAAAATGATATTGCATTATCAATAAACCTCCGGTAAACGTGCCGCGTGGCTCGAAAAACATCCTCACGGCCCCGAATAAACGGAACCTCCCGAGTTCACGACTCGCTTGCGGGTCCGCAAAACGTCAGTAATTGGGAATTACAGGGAAGACAGGGGGACATTGAGCGCGTGACGTCAGCTGGGAATCCAGAGCAATTTTCCCCCGGTGTTGCCCCCAAGGTAAACGGGGAAGTCACGGCGGATGTTGTCATGCTGGCGCTGAGAAGTATTTTCAATCCCCTCCGATGCCTTACCCCTCAACTTCTTTCCACGTACCTAGATCAAAGGGTGCTGGGATACGTGGCGTATGCCGCCCTGGTCTGGGAGCAGATTGAGCGGCGTGACGATGTGATTAGGAACGTCGCCAGTAAAAGGAAGAAGGCGGCGTCAAGGCTATTGAGGCAGAGCCGTAAACTGGTCAATACACCCGAGGCCGAGGAAGATGCCAGGGCACTGGATGATTTTTACAACAACATCACCGTGGTCAACGCTCTTGACCAAAACGAAGTGGGTGGGTTTCCTTTGCTGGTTAGGCAGATGATGGACGCGGTTGGAAAATACTACGCGGTACATGAGATTGTCTGGCAGCCAGGGGAGGTGCTGACGGCGGAATTAAGATTCGTGCCGCTGTGGTTTTTTGAGAATCGAAGTGGGCGTCTGCAATTTCTGAAGCTTCCATTTGGGGGAGCTGACGGTATCCCGCTCGACCCCGGCGGATGGATGATTACCAAGGGGGATGGCATCATGGAAGCGTGCTCAATCGCATACATGTTCAAAAACATGTCCCTGAAAGACTGGGTTTGTTATAGTGATAAATTCGGAACCCCGGGAGTGCTCGGAAGGACCAACGCGGCCCAGGGATCACAGGCCGGCCAATCGTTGATGACGGCCGTGTCGCAATTTGGAAATAACTGGAGCGGTGTTATTTATGGGGATGACGGCACGGTAAAGGAGCCATTAAGCCTTGTTCAGGCCAGAGGCGAAGGGGTATTGCCATTTCCCCCTTTGGTGGAGCGCATGGACAGAACATTGATGTCACTATGGCGCGGCGAGGATTTAAGCACCATGAGCGCCGACAAGAAGGGGGCCAGTATTCAAGGGGATGAGGCGGATATCTTGCTTGATGATGATGCGGCGACAATCCGGGAGACCCTTAACATGTATTTGGATCGATGGATTATCTGGCAGAAATTTGGACGCTCCCCGAGCGCATTGAGTGAATTGGTGGTTCCTAAAACCTTGAATGTTCAGAATGAAATGTTGGTGCTGCGAACCCTATTGGAGGCCGGTTCGCAGATTGGCATGAAAGCAACCATGGACAGGTTTGCCATCCCGATGATCCGCGAGGACGACGTTCCGCTGCGCAATCCCGCCGAGATCATTCAGAGGATCACGGACAGTGAAACCGGGATTGTGGACCCAACGGAACCCCCCGGCACCCCCGTTGGACTGCAAAAGCCATCGAGCCCAAAGCAAAAAGCCAACGCATCGATGTCGCTGGTAAACGCACTTCTTCCAGACAGGTCAGGAATCCATGTCGCGCATCACGAATGGCTTGAGCAACGGATGAAAAAAATAGCCGAGGCCGGGCCTGCGGATATTGCTAATGAGATCGCATTATCAATAAAAAGCTTGCAATCGTGGGCAAATTCCGTTTATCCAGAAAACCGTCCCGCTGCTGTCGCTCTTGAGGACGCGGTATTGAAAACCCTATTTTCCAACACAAATGAATAAAATTCGCCTTGCATGTCTGGCTGTGCTCTATCTCGCCAACGAAGCCGCGGGGAAAGCGCAGGATTTATTCCTTGGAAATGACCGCATCACCCCACCGCCGGCGGAAGGTCTCCATTGGGTTCAACTATCGCCGTTTGGCGATTTTGCCAATTCCAACGGTGGCCAGCGGGTAATACAGCGTTTCACGCACGAGGACGGAGATACAATCGCCAACGCCTTCAACAAAGGGCTGGGTAAAACAAAGGGTCAGCCGATGGGGATGCCTTTTTATATTGGCCATCCAGATCACGCATCATTTAAGGGGAAACCTGGGCATACGGACGTGGCATCCAAAGGCCGCGGAGTAAAGATGGAGACCCGTTTTGACCCGTCATGTGGCATCTGCAACGCCTTCGCAAACGCAGCGGGCGACAACGAAGCCGAACCCTGTCCAGATCATGGGCTTTTTGTGGGAATGGAATGGAGCGCCGCCGGCAAGGAAATTGTTAACTCCAAACAGTTTCACGGTCACAGCGTCAACTGGGGAGCTGTTCCTGATGGGAAAGAAAATGGGGTTCAAATTTATCGTCCCATCAAGGTGAAGAGCGCAGGATTCACGAACGAACCCAACATCCCTGTCAAACCCGCCAGCCTCGCGAATGCCACCAGTGACGGAAATGATATGGGGCTTAAATCCATTGCCCCAGGCCGGCTGAAAATACTTGCTGGGTTTAAGGATGATGAGGATAAAACCGTGGAGCAGTGCATCGCCGCCCTCGAATCAGTGAGGTCCGTCGGTGAAGGCAATAAATCCAACGAGACGGAGGCGATTGAGGCCGAACGTGACTGGATCATGCTGGTGAATGCCGAGGCCATGAAGGGCGACACCGACGCGGATTCATTCATACAGAAACTTCACGAACGGATGGGAACCGACCCCAAGGACGGCATCGCCGCGCTTGAAACCGCGCTGGAGCCAAAACTCCAAAGCGCCGACAAGGTGGACGAGGTAAAGAAGCGCACCAAGGCCATGAGGGCGGCTTACGCGGCCCATGATAAGGCCAGGAGCGACCTCGAGACGGCTTGCGCCAATGAGAGAAAGGCCAGGGCTAAGGCGACCGTCGATCTTCTCGTTTTGCAAAGAAAATTAACGATTGATGCGGCGCCTGCCCTCCTCGAAAAACTCACGGCCAAGGATGCGAATTTTGATGAAATCGCAAATGCCGTTGGTCACGCTGGAAGAAAAGTTCACTCGGTTGATTTACCAAATGCCCATGCGTCCACTATCGCCACCGAACAGGAACGCCGCTTGAAGCAGGAGGGCATGATAGCCGCGCGCCAGAAAGATTTCCCAAATGAAAACTACGGCGATTCTTATGCCGCCGTAATGGCCACGCCGGAAGGACAACAGCTTTTCGCTCAAATGAAACGCAGTGAAACCCAAGAATAAATCATACTTATGCCTGACGAAAACACCGACCCCACCAAAATTATTGATCCCACAACTTCCCGCGAGCCGATAACCCGCGAGCCGATAACCCGCGAGCCGATAACCCGCGAGGCTCGTATCTCTGCTGAGACGGCGCGAAGGCTAAAATTGTCGCCCGCCCTGGGAAAAGACATGGCCGCGCTCGCGGCGACGGCTCAGATCGATAACGACGACCACAATGAAGCCGAAAAGTCAAAACGTGAGGAGGCGGAATTGGATCGCCTCACGGCGCCGCAGAAAAAAGGAAAATAATACTCTCACCACCGCATGACGCGGGGGGTAGCAACCAACAAAACAAAAAGGAAAAAAACACATGACACACACCGTCATTCCGAGCCTCGTGTTGCTGCTCATTGTCGCAGCGGCTGCAAGGTTCTTCTCCAAACGGCCATCCCGGCTTGTCTGGCTCGCCAATGGCTCATTGGTAAACACAACCCATTGGGGTGAGTTCACCAAACTCGCCGATCCCACCGTTACGTTCTCCCAGCGATATCTCGTTTGCAGCCGAGATCAGCTTGGAAATGGCGAGCAATACATTCAACCATACGTGGCGAATACAGTGCCATTTGGCGTTGTCAGGGATATGACGCCAACCACCGACACCGCCCCTTCCTCGTATCCGCTTCATGGCGTCATGCTGGGGATGAACCAGGACACCGAGCGAATGGTGGCCGGTGGCACTATTAACATTGACGACTACGTTTATCCCGCAGTCGGGGGCACCATTCTTTCGCTTAAAACCGCCGCTAATGGAACCTACTACGTGGTGGGAAAAGCGGCCGTTGGCACAGTCACCGGGTCTGGAGACTCAATTGAGGTGATTCCCTCATTCCCCTTCCAAGTCACCGTGGCCTAACCCTAAAAGCAGAGTATAACCCAATGAAAAACACACTTCAAAAAATTGGAATCGTTCTCATGCTGGCTGGTATCGCCATCTTGATCGCGCTGCCACATGTTCGGGCTGGCCAATATGATACGGCTATTCCGCTGCGAACCGGAACCGCAGCGTTCAACCTGCCTGGAACCGGAGGCACAAATGGATGGTCCGTCATCGCCGGAGGAACCAATTACGGATGCATTGCGCTGACGGGTGGAAGCAACGGGGCGCTTAACAGCATTTGCGGGCCCATTGTCAGCAGCACCTCCCAGCTCCTAACAACCGGAACCCTTCCGGGAACCACCGGCACCAACGCGATTGTAGGGCAACTGGGGCTAAGCAGCTCCGGCACCCTCATTATTTGCGGCACCGCCGGGAGTCCTGGCACATGGAGGAACGTCCCGTAAACTGGGATCAATTTTATGGCTAAAACCAAAGCACCAACCGTGGCTCCCATGACATACGGGGAATTTCGCCAGAACCATCGCGCGGCTATGTCCCGCATCGCGGCGGCGGAGCGCGGGTTCAAGGCTGAACTCGCGAATGCACCAGCCGCGAATGACTCAATCCGTCCGGGCGAAATCTGTTTCGCCAACGAATCGATCCTTACTCAGCAATACTTCGACGAGCCGCTAACCAATTATGCGATTGGATGGCGCGACCCAAACAACATCGAGGCCACCCTTGATTTTCTGGCTCCGCCGGTCCCAACTCCTCGGCGGTTCACGTATAAATCATGGGTAAACGTGGAGGAGTTTCTGTCCGAAGGGACTTATGACGACCTCCGCGCTATCGGCGCGGAGTTTCCAAGCGTCATCTACACGGGCTCTGAAATTCACGCCCGCACGGATAACCGCGGTCTCCGTATCCGTGTTGACCTGGATGAAGTGGCTGACCCGAATAGCCCGCTTGCCGGAGGGCTTCCAGCCTACCAGGCGCGTATCGTGGAGAAGCTGAAACGCCGCATCCTGCGCAACTCGCTCCGTCGTGCCATTACGCTGATTTCAGCGGGCGCCACAAACAACAACAAGACGTGGAGCAGCGGAAGCCCGGATCCTGACAATGACGTGAACACGCAACTTGTCACCGCCACCAGCGCCGGCGGCATCCGCCCCAACCGCGTCATGTGGGGCGATTCCGCGTGGAGCAAGCGCCTCACTGGGTATCGATCGCAGAATGTGGCCGGCGCCTACGCAAATGCGGCATTGACTCCGCAACAGGTGGGCGACTGGCTTGGAGGCGTCATGGGTTACGTGAGCCGTGAGCGATACAGCTCCGCGGGCGCCGCGCTCGCCGAGGTTTTAGGTAACTACGTCCTGATGCTTTACGCATTGGATGGCGTTGACGTGGAAGACCCAACGAACGTGAAACGGTTTTACAGCATGACTGATAGCGGCGGCCCCTGGCGCGTGTACGTCCAGCAGGTCACAAGCAAGCTGGTGGACATCACCGTCGAACATTACGAGCTGATTAGCGTGGTCTCCACGCTTGGCTTGAACCAGTTCACGATTTCCTAAGCGGATTCGTTCATAAGCAACCCCCGAGCCCTTTCCCGGGCCCGGGGGTTGAAATGAGCGCATACCACAATGGCGAACTGGACTACCATCACGCAAAACGATTTGCTTGCGAATTGCAGGCAAGAGTTTGTGCTGACCGCGATAAGCCAGAGCATCGGTTCTGGCAATAACCCTGCAACGGAGGTTATAGCGGATGCAATTGCTGAAATACGGGCTCGAATCAGCGCGGGCAATGAACTCGACCAGGATGCCACCAAAATACCGAATAGTTTGAAGCGGTTGGCGGTACGAATTTGTATTCGCGAACTCAAAAAACGCATACCCTATGAACTCACGGAGGACGAGCGGGAGGATCAGCGGCGTGATGACAGGAGGCTCAAGGAAATTGAGGATAACCAGACTCGATTCGAGCAACCAGACACGCCGGACGGTGACGCCGAAATGCAAGCCGAAAGCGCCGTTGATGTAGTTACTAATAAATTGATGGGAAGTCCCTACTCTCTCGACCGTTTTCAATTAAACGGACTACTATGATGTGCGCCATTACCATTCAGCGTAACGCCCGAGAGTTTCTGAACTCTAGAAATCCAGAGAAATCTTTACACGAAGCACACATGAAGGCGCGTCAGCCTTTAATTGACCGGCTTCATTCCATAATCAAATTTCACCTTCAGTGGGCGCAGCGTGACACCTTGCGCAAAATGAGGGAAATAACCCCATGGGAACCCTGGCAAGCCAACGCAAAAGACGATGGCAGTCATGTAATCTTCGATCAAAAAGACTTCGCTGAAAGCCTGATGAGCGCAGTATCCCGCGAGTACGCCGGGATACTCGACGATGCCGGGACGCAACTTTTCGAGGAGCTTGGAGAGGGGGAAGCCCCCGAATCTGGCTTCACCCTCCCAGGCGACGATGTGAAACGATTTATCGCGGGACGGCAGAATTTCCTTGCCGGAGCATCACAAGAGATATGGGACGAGGTACGTGCTGCATACCTTCAAGGCCGCGAGGAAGGCGATAGCCGCAACGAACTCGCCGACCGCATCAAAAAGGCGTTTGCCGGAATTGAGGATGGACGAGCCCGCACTATCGCCAGCACCGAGACTGCCGCGGCCTATGGGTACGCGCGGCATCAAGGGCTCCTACAGGCGCCGACCATCAAGTCAAAACGATGGCTGTGCGCGTTTGACAATTCCCGCGCCGCCCATATCGAGGCCCATGGACAGACCGTGCCAATAGGTGAGCCATTCACAGTGATGGGTGAGGAACTCATGTACCCCGGGGACGAATCAGGCAGCCCTGAGAACGTCATTAACTGCCATTGCATAGAACTCGCGGCATGATCCCAACCATCACCATTGAGTTTACTGAAAAAAGCATTGCGACACTGGCGCGGCTGAAAGCCTATCCAGAGGCGCAAATGCAATCAATCGCCAGGGGCCAGGATGCGGCGACGAAGAAAATAACTCTCTCCACGATAGAGAACCGATTGACCGGCAGGGGGCCGTTTCCGGTATCAGAGCATCGCCTGGGTCGCGTGACTCATTACCTCGCCACAACCACCGTGGCGGTGCCACCCGTCATCGAAGGCCGCACCGTCACCACCGCCATCCATACCGATGCGTCTTACGCCGGCGTCCATGAAGCCGGTTTCGATGGCGAGGTGCATGTTCGCTCCTACACTCGGAATCGGTACAAATACGGCCGGAAGCGCACCCGGCGAAAGACCATCGGGGAAATTGCAGTGAAGGCGCATGACCGAGAAATGCACATTCCGGCCAGGGCTCCGATCCACACCGGCATTGCCGAGAATATCCCGCTGATACAAGCCAGCATCAATGAAGCACTCTGGGAGGATTGGGTTGCCCCGCTATGAATCCTCCCGGCAACATGGAAACTTTTCGGGCATGGCTTGTGGCGTACCTACAGACCTTTCCTGATTTCGTTAGTGCCCAGAGCGGCTTTAACCCGCTCACCACATTTTCCTCGCCCGGAGTGGTGGAGATTGTGGGCGGAATCCCGCAGAGCTCGATATTCGGCAGGGTCAAAGGAACGCTGGTAAGCGCCATCAACGCGGCAGTATCGAGGGTGGGAATCTCAATCTCCGTGGATATGTCAACGGACTTTGTATCCGATCAAAGCCAGAGCGCATCATGCCGGTTCACTTGCACGATCTGCATTTTGATTGCCGAGAATCCCGAGATCAATTTGAGCGCGCAGGGGACCGGGTTAAGCGCCCTATTCATGGCCGAGAGGATTCACGCGGCTTTGAAGGAAAAAACCGTTCCGACAGACATCGTCAACGTGGCAGGCTCAATCATGCCGGCCACGCGCCCCAGCCGCGACATCGCCACAGACCGCGATGAATTAAAGGGTTACGACATCAAAGAGCTTTATTTCGACGTTCAACTTTCAACACCACCTAGGAACACACCATGAAACTAACACCCGAACAGGAAGCCGCGGAAAAGGCGGTTGCGGAACAGAAAGCGGCGTCCATTGCCGCGCAAAAGTCCGATGAAGCAAAACGCGCCGCCGCCTACAAATCGCTGCAAGCCGATTTGGATGCGAAGAAGGAGCCCAAAGGCTTTCATGAATACCTCAACCCATCCGCATCCCCTGAGCAGGACAAGACGGCTGAGATCGAGCACTTACAAGAGGAATTTCACAAATTACAAATCGCTGCAAGCCAACTGGAGGGTCACTAATTTATGTCCGAAACAGTCTATCCAAGGGGAGGCGCTTACGGCACCTTCAATTCACTCACTCTCTCCGCATACGACGATTGGAGTGTTGGCAGCAATATCGAAACATTCGACCAGGACAGCAACACCCGTGGAACACTGGCGCAGCGGATGAAGGATTTGCGGGGATCGATCAAGATCAAACCACGCGCATCCCTGTCTAACATCATCCCGCAGTTGAACTGCTTCATGCCGTTCCTCGACCCCAATAGCACCCTTTACGGCATCGGGGCTCAATTGTTCCCGTCCACCAATCTTCCATTTGTCGTCCAGACCAAGGACGGACGCTCGCTTACCGCTGCAAAGTGCGCCGTCGTCAAGCCGTCGAAAATGACCCTCGGACCCAGGATGCACCTTTGGGACGAACTCGAGATTGGCGCATTGATCCCGAACGCATACGCGCTGGGAGCGGCTTCGAGCTGGCTTACCGATGCGAGCAGCGCCTATACGGAACCCGTCATCGCCGATAGTGACGAGTATTTTGGGGCGTTCGCCGTATCGTTCGGAAGCGGGCCTCTTTCCGTCATCCCCGGCGTTGCTATTGTCATCGAGAACGAGGTTACGCTGGAATACATCACCCCGTCCCAGGAGCCGACCCGCAACGCTACCATCGTCAAGACAGGTCTGACCGTTGAGTTTGTGCCGATCAACTGCACCACCTCACAGCTTCTCTCGACCTTGAACATTCTCGCTGGCAGCGGCGCGGCAAGCATCGGCGCTCCCATTGTCGGCGGCAACATCACGATTTCTGACGTGAACGGCGTGAACAGCGGCGGGTTGAATCTTGTTATCCCGGTTGGCGCCGGCATCGGCACCATCGGGGTCCGGTACTCGAATAAAAACAGCCGGGTCAACACCATCAAATACCGTTCCCAACAGGTCACAAGCGCGACCGCAAACCAGAGCTTTTATGATGGGGTTTGCAACAACTCGACGGCTTTCGCCAGTGCGACGGCGACATTTGTGTCGGGCGATGCGGGCAAGACTATCACGGGCGCGAACATCCCGGGAGGAACCACTATTTCGACTGTGACGAACGGCACCACGCTCGTTCTCAGCGCCTCCACAACTGGCGGCAGCCTGACCGGACAGACCTTCACCATCGTCAATCGCGCCCTAACCGGCTGGCAACCCCTGATGATCGCTTCCGTGCTGTGAGCCATGTCCAATACCGGCGTCATCACCGTCACATGCGGAAACGTCCTTCTCGCTGACGGGAGCGACTCCGGGGGACGCGTCGTTATGAAAGACGCGCAGGGATACGGGGAGGTCCAGATCGTAGAGTTTTTTCGGGCAGCCCAGATCAACCTTTTTGACCGCGGCAACAAGCGCAACGAAGTGCCAGTGATGATCCAGCAGACGCACAGCACCGTTTACGCTGCGTTGCAGCAGTATTTCCAGGGCAGCGACAAACTGCCCACCGGCGACACATTCCCGAATGTAGCCGTCTGGACCTTTGGATGGGTGGACTACGACGGAACACAGTTTACCGCCTATTTCAGCGCCGAGGCCAAGATAACGAAAGAGTTTATCGGCGTCACCACCAGGACCACCTACAATCTCACCGGGGGCACATTCACCGTGAGCACCTCGGGCGGCACAACCCTTATCTTCGCCGGGACAGCGGCAAACCCTGGACCGGATCACATGGTCTGCGGAAGCGCATCATTCACCCCTGCCAACCTGGCCTTTTGCGGCACAGCATCCAGCGTATGAGCACCTACTATTACCAGCTTCAATTACGGCAGGACACCGAGGCCAATCGCACGACATGCACCCCATTGGCAGGGGAGCCGTTCTACACCACCGACAACAAAGAATTTTTCCTTGGCGATGGAACCACCGCCGGCGGCAACTTCATTTCATCCGGCACAATGTCTCAGGCTGGCGCCGATCAATCGCCGACGGCGGCTGGAACCCTCGCAATCGCGCCCACGCTCTTTTGCTCACGGTACGCGCAGCGCATCCTGCCTGGGGCCGGGTCTGGCGCGTTCACCTATAACGTGAGCATTGCCAGAGCAAAGATGCTTCCAGGTGCCATCGTAGAGTTTTACATTGAACTCCCGGCATCATCAAACCCCACCGTTAGCATCAAGGATGCCGTGAGCAATACCGTTATCGGCACCATCACCAATCCACTTCCAAGCGCCCCATTCTACTATTCCATGACAGCCACCCTCTGCGCGGATGGTGCATGGCATAAAACGAACGGCAACCCGATTTCATAGGCCATGCCAGACGGACCAGGATTCACCCTGCCGATTGAGACGGTGGCGACGGGAACCGGCGCGGCTGATACCGTGGCGGGACTGGAGGCAATCAAAGCGGCGGCGGCATCGACCGCATTAAGTCTGGAAGATTTACAGGGCTCAGGCGGTCCGCTTAAGCCTACATCAACAATTGATAGGGTTGCGCAGCAGCGGGAACTTCTCGGGTTGATCGAGAAGCAAACAAAACTGACCGCCGATGGTGAATACCAGCAGGCGGCAGCACTGGATCAGGAAATAGCTGCCCGACGTCTCTCGCTTCAAATTCAGCAGCAGACCCAGCAGGGTGAACAAGTTGCATATCAGCGGGCGCAAGACCTTGTGGCGCTTAAAGCAAAAGCCGCGCAGGAGGAACAGTTATGGGCAGAACGCATCAAAGAATTAGAAGCGGAAAAATTCGAGATCATACTCGCCAAGCAACGCGAGTATTCCGCGATGCTGGTGGAGCAGGGAGAGGCGCGACTGGCGGAAATCGAGGCAGAAGAAGCCGAGCAGGAACGCATCTCCGAATGGCGTGCCCAGGAGGCCGAGCAACTTGCGGGATTCAACGCTCAGGAACGGGAGCGGATCGCTCTGGACGCGCAAGTAGCCGAAAATCTTGAGGCTAGATTAAGGGCTCTGGCGGCAGAGGCGGAATTACAACAAACTGTAAATGATGCGCGTGAACAAGGCTTGCTTGTTGACGAAGAGGACAACGAGGTAAAATTACGCGGCATAGGAACTGCTGGACGCGCAGCGGGCATGCTTTTTGGCGGGGACGTGGGGTTTGCAATTTTTGGTCTAACCGCAGTCCTTGGACTGATGAACGCCATCAATGAATCCGCACAAAAAGCGCGGGATGCCGTCGATAAGATTGGAGGAAACAGCGACGATCAAAAGAGGCGGTTGCAAGAGATTGCTGACACTCTCAAAAACAGCGTTGACGCCGTTTCACCATACGAGGCTGCTCTTAAAAAAGTCACGGCTGAACTCGACGCACAGGAGAAGAGCATGGCGCGGCAGGAGCAGGCCCAGGCGAGACAGGCGGCGGCAGAGGAACGTCTTGCAGAGGCAAAGATCGACGCTGATCCCACGTTGTCGCCAGAGGCAAAGGATGACGCCAAGGCAAAAGCTCAACAGGATGCAGCCGACGCCAGGGCAGCCGCGAAAATAAAACAGGACACAGAGGAAATAGCGAATACTCAAAAGAAGATCGAGGCCGACAAACAGGCGGCGGCGCAAGAGGCGCAACACGCGGAGGCCGCGAAAGCGGCGGCGGAAGCGGCTTTGAAGGCTCAGAATGAGTTGCGCGAAAAGGTAAAAGCCAAAAAGGAGGAAGCCAATAAGCTCGCGGCTCCTCCGAAGGGTAAGGGCGCTAAAGTTGGAACATTTTTGGAGGAGGCATTGGACGAGGCGGCTGGGGATGACGTTCCCGGGCAGGAATCACTACATGACCAGCACGAGGAGGAATACGCGAAGCGCAAGCAGTTGCTATCGGAATTAAACGACCTCGCCGAAAAGCAGAAAGTCGAGGAGAAGAAACTAAGCGACCTGAAAACTAAGGCTGTTCAAGCCGAGCAGGAGGCACAGCGGGCGAGTGAGCGGGCAGCGGAAGAAAAAACCAAGGGAAGCCAGAGCATTGCCGATCTTACCAGTGACATATCATCCACGAAAAACGAGGCTGATACAGACAAGAAGATCGCCGCACTGGAGGGACGGGCGAAAGCCGGTAAAGCCGAGCAGGAGGAAGGCAAAGCCCTGGCGAAGGCGCTCATCGAAGCCGGTAAAGCCCAAGATAAGCAAAAGCCCGAACAAGGCACCGATGTATCCGGCCTCACCGATCTGCCTGCATCCCCGTTCCCATTGGAGAAACAGGCCAATGCGCTCCTCGAAAAGATGCGCGGTGAAGGCGGGGCATCCCAGACATCGCAGCTTCAATCCGATCTCACGGCCACCCTTAAACTCATGGAGCAAATCGCCGCCATCGCCGTGGGCTCCGCTGAAAAGAAAGCCGTGGATGCCAATACCCGCGCCATTCAGAGAATCCAGGGGATGCTGCGAAATAAGACATGAGTTTTTACCTCCAAATCAGCGGTGGCCCAAAGCAGTCCTTCACGGACCTGAATTTACGAGCGCTCAAGTGTCTGTCCGCGTCACAAGGCGCGGGCCGGTTCATGTTTGAGGCGAACGGCGCCGCCATGGACTCCGCTCCTATGGCAGTAGAGGGAACTATCTGCACAGTGTATAACGGGGCAACCTCCATCTTTTCAGGTCGTATCCACAAAATCCCGCGCAAGGGAGATGGAAAGGATGAGAGCGTATCATACGAGCTACGGGATGCATGGTACGACTTCGAGCAGAACGTATTTCAGCAGGGATGGAATGTTTTGACGCTCGATAACATGGGCAACCCAGTAATCACGGAAGAATATCGCAGCCGATGCATTCTTGGCATGACCATCGGGGGCATAGCCGAGTCAGCCGCCGGCACAATTTCAGAAATAGTCACATGGGCTATCGGCGTGGGAGCGAACTGTCAGCTTGGCACCATCGGGATCAATACCTACGTGGCATTGGCAGGGGGATCGATTCCAACGCTTCCGTATAACGAAATCCTCGATTTACCATGCAGCAAGGCAATCCAGAAAGTGCTGGAATACTGCCCCGATGCTGTGACGTGGTTTGATTACTCCACGTCACCCCCCACATTCAACGTCACCCGCCGATACAATCTCCCAGTCGTCAACCTCCCATTCGTCAACACGGCGGCAACGGAGGCAATCGAAATCGCGGCCATTCCTGATACATCGCGGCCATCCGTCGTCATCCGGTACGAGCAGACCAACAAGATCACCAGCGATGGAAACACAGTCGCCTCGACCGTCATCATCCCTGACATTTACCCTTCCGGGGCTACAGGGACAGAATACGGGGCACTCGTGCAGACGGTGGAGCTACCCGGGGGCAACGCGGCTTACCAGACTCAATCCCTACAGGTAACGGCCATCCCGCAAGCCTCCACCGATGCCGGGGCGATGGCGTTCTTCTACGACCGTTCCGACGCGCTGAATGGGCGCACGAACGATTCCACCCACGCTTATTCTCTCGACCGGCTCTCCTTTGTGGACGGCGAATTTTACACCCAGGTCGCAGCGGGCCAGGTGGATTCCGGCGGAAACCCCGTCAGTACCGATCCCACGGATTTTCCCAACGCTATCCTATGGGGCACCGTGAGCGACTGGATGAATGAGACCGCGGCAAACATCATAGTGAGCGGCGGAATTACCTACGCCTATCCAGACAGCGCCACCCCTGGCAGCGAAGATTTCAACGAGGTAAATTCGGCCATTCTATACTTTGGTGGGGCGACGATGGACCAGGCCACAGGCATCATCACTACGAACGGAGATAATAACGACAACATCATTACCATCACCGTCAAAGCGACCAGCGGAGTAACCAAGACTTATCAGCAGCTCTCAAACTACACGCAACCCGAGCCTGTGCCGATAGGGATAGCTCAACTGCTGTACGAGAACTTGAACCCGGTCCAGTACGAGGGCACATATCGCATTGTGTCGCAGGAATGCCCACCCGTGAACATGGGGGTGGCTGTAAACATCGTCGGTTCAAATCAATCCGCGTGGGCGACAATGCAGGCTCCGGTTCAGGAGATCGAGTTTGATTACGATGGCGGGATTACGACGTTGCACTTTGGGCCCCCCGCTCACATTGATTTCAATACACTGATGGCGCAACTTCGCGGCAACCGAAACAGAACCACAAGCGAACGCATCGAGGAACGGCAGACCGGAACACCATCGGCACCGAATGTGGACGGCCCTGGGCACGCGCCCGCGTATCAGACGAGTGATGTGGGTTTGGGCGGAATATCAGTCGTCGTGACAGGTTCGTTTAATGGGCAGGCATCGAGCGGAACGGCGCTTTTTGCCGTATCGCCTACCGCTATATGAGGACGGCATTCCTGATTCAGGGCGAACCGTTTACAGGGTTTGATGCGACGGATGCAAATAAAAAATATCTCGGTCAATACTGGCCATGCATACCTACCGCGGGAACACTTCCAAACTATAACCAGCCTGCTTTGACGCTAGATCAAGCTATGAAATGGGTTTACCGAGTAAGTCAATGGATATTGACAGGGCAAATTTACCTACCTGGCGACGCACCCGGTTTTCCTTCAATCATTTTTGATGGCATAGCCCAACCAGTTCAATTTTACGTTCCTCCAGACAGTAATCACGACGGAGACCCTTGCACATTTGTAACTGGAATTGAAAGGGAACTGATCAAGTATTCCAACGGAAATTATCAGGGAATACTTATATGCAATGCCACAGGCCCAGCGGCATCTTATGGGATGAATTTTTATGTGGGACTTTCAATCAACTGCGAGGGCGCGTTTTCAGCGCCTACGGGCACCGTTGTTACTCCGATAAACATTGGAACAATCGGCGCGGCGTCAGGGCCGCCACCGGCAATATCAATGCCGATTTACTTTTCTGGATATTATGGGTTGATAAATTTTGCAAATTATTACACCACCTCCCAGCAGGTCGGGTCCATCACGGTTGACGGAAAACAGCTACCGATTAGTCAAGACCCCCCCGACAATCTAGGAATACAATTCAACCTAACTCTGGACCCGTATAGATATTATGAATACCGCGATTCCGAAGGCAACAACCCAATCTACGACGCCACCACTGGGGCGCAGCTTTTGAACCCATTCCAGCCAAACCTGTAAATTTCGATTGCCTGACAAATGAGAATCGTTTATCAATTATGAACCCAATGAAATCCACTGAAAAAATCCTCGCCGGCGTCATCCTGATGCTGATATTCGTTAACGGGCTGCGAGCCGATCCCCCAGTAAGCGGAAACGCCGGGACGCAATCCCCGGCCATTACGGCGCCATCGTTCACTGCATCATCCGTCAGCGGCACAACCACCGTGACCGGCACCAGCGTCCAGACCTCGGCGGTCAGCGGAACCGATGGCGCGGTGGTTTGGGTTTTGACGGGAGGAAGCAATACGGTTCTCAACGGATCACTACAAGCGCAATCGGGCAATTTCGATGTTGAACAGAACGGCGCAGTATCAAGCGGCGGGAACCAACTGGACTTTGGAAACGGAGACATGGCAATTGGAGGCAATATCTACTTCAATTCTAGATTTGACGACGCCACACCCCCTTTCATTTATCAAGACGGGATAGGACTTGGGCTTTCGGGGAGCTTCTACGCAACCAGTAATATATCGACCTCAGGCAGCTTCATCGGCTCTGGCGCTGGTCTGACGGGCACGGCGGCGGGGTTACACAGCGGCCTTGACCTTGCGCTGACCGGGACATTACCGGGGGCTCAGGTTAGCGGGACGGTGTCGAATTCGGCGAGCGCAGCGATAACGAATTCGAGTGGTTCGTTTCAATATTCCAAGCGCCTCATGGTCTTCGTTGGAGACTCTATTACGGCTTATGGCGCAGGCTCCTACAGTTATGATTACTATTTGTTATCAAATACCAACGGGAATGTGTTTGCGCTTTGCTCTGGCAGCAATATGGGAGTTTCAGGGATGTGCTTAGTGGGAAGCGGAACAAATAATGGGTTGATCCCAATGTATAACTATGGCTTGAGTGGTTTTCCCGCGATTCACTCCCTTTCACCTGCTGTCACAGGCTCGGCAGCGGGCATCTCCGTGGAAATTGGGGCTAATGACTTTTTCCAGAACGGACTGCAAAACAACGGTCTGCCCCCATTCAACTTATCCACCTATGTTTACGGGACAGGAACAATCTCCTCGCCCTCGGCAAACAGTGAGTATGGGTTCTACAACCAGCTTTATGCGGACGGCTGGAATCCAATCATCGTCAACACCGTCACGCCTCGCGGGGACTGGATTGCCTTCGATGCCTTCCGCCAGCAGTTGAATCTCTCAATCGAGAACTATCAACAACCGACCGGCAAACCGCCGCTGATTATATTCGATCGTGCCGCATTGCTTCCAGACTGCAATCAGACCTCTACCAATCATGCGCTGATTCCGCTCTATAATAATGACACCATCCACCCCACCGCGCAGGCGAACTGGCTTTGGGCGCAATCGCTGAATAATCAGGTCAAGACGGGAAGCGTCACTCGCGCTGTCCAACCTCTGGGGGGAACGATTTACACCGCGCCAGGAGGGTTACAAGTGCTCTCCTCCTCAAATGTGGTTATGCAAAGCCTCTCGGTTCCTTACGGCTCCAGCTACTACGCCACGCATTCCTATTATTTCAACCCTACTTTTCTCGCGGATACAACGGGGGCTTCTACGCTGACTAATACAGGCAGCGTGACACCTGCCGCAGCATTCACTGGCTCATCTGCTCTGTTCACCGGAGCGAACTACCTCACAGCGTCACAGCCCTTCACAAAGAACGGCCATAGCTGGTATTGCTCCACATGGTTCTATTGCACATCCACAAGCGGAGCCGGAACAATGTGCGGAGACGAGGCAGGGGGAACGTCGGGAGCCAAGCTTGAGGTTGTCAATGGCGTCGTTTATGGGGTTTGGGATACCTCTACAGGAAACTACAATTCTGCGGGGCTTTCGATTTCCGCGTCAACATGGTACAATGTCGTGTGGGGATGGAACAATAATACCTCCTCGGCTTTTCTGATGTCTAATGGAGTTACCTCACAGGTGTCTGTCTTGTCCGGGACAATGGTGGGAGCAACGTCGAATTGGGTATTCGGCGCGGCAGTAGGCGGGAGCAATAAATTCA
>Ga0302140_10002412_pt1 | contig 24276 bp, 27 predicted proteins | sample I_Bog_E1_1_FD_202095 | JGI IMG/M metagenome (GOLD analysis project Ga0302140, IMG submission 202095) | Peat permafrost microbial communities from Stordalen Mire near Abisko, Sweden - I_Bog_E1_1 | ecosystem: Environmental > Terrestrial > Soil > Wetlands > Peat | place: Sweden: Abisko, Stordalen... | reverse complement strand
CCTCTTTATTGCTAGCCATATCCAGACCCCTTTCTTTGAACACGAGCCGATTCGAGTGCCATACTATACACATTTGATCAACTCCTCCTCGGGCCGTTTCATTCCATCCTCAGAAACGCGCCTTCGAAATGGTGACAGACTTCCTTGAGCGCCTCGTATTTGGGCCAACGCATACCAGCTGCCTACTAATACAAAGATCCCCAGTCCTACAAAGACCCATAGTAGGTGGGATCCAGCTTTTCCTATTGATACAATCAAGAAGGCATCGAAGGAATGCCATGATGACGCGCCCAAATGGTGAAATAGAGGTGTCTCCACATCGCCGTTCAAAGCATGGAGGTTAGGATTCCTTCTCGTGCCGGAGAGAATCCGAAGATCTGTTCTATCCTTCTGTATAGCATGAATAGTTCTGTTCGACTTGGTCAGCTGATTTATCCGTCATGGAATATGGGGTGACTTACGAAGCATAATGACATCCGGTGCTGAACATCACAGTTGGATACGGCAAACCGAACCATCTCCAGTTGTAGATTGGTAGGTTCCGTACTAGCTCCCCAACAAAAGGATGGCGTTTGCTCGCCATCATAAAGCCATTGGAAAATCCAACGGGATGGGCAGCTGGAGCAGTAAAATTGAAGCGTCGAAGTGGACCAAGTGAGCGTCTACAATCAAGGTCCATATCCAGAACCACGCCTTGAGATTCTCTTTAGTACAAGTGAACATTATATCAGAAAGGTGAGACACATACCACCGTACTCATACAGAACGAGATACCTCAACGCATCGACTCTTTGGATGGGGTACTTATATCCATCCCACATCTCTTTTAATAGCGGATACTTTTCATTTACAAATGCCGACGCCTTCTCATCCGTCCATAGATGAGCCTCCCATCCTGGGTGGTAGGCGAGACAGTTGTTTCTCGCTGCTGACCAGTCGGCCTGCTCGGCTTTGGGGTTGTGACCGAGGGCGATGTGATGAAGTATTGGAGGGACGACGTCTGGATGTTCTGGAAGGGACGACACCCGTGTTGTCGAGTAATTGGCGAAGGTGAGGTCGAAGTTGTCGAGACGTCGCGAGATCAGAAAGGACGAAGACCTCAGGTTCCACGTGATGGGTAAGGAAAAAATGGACAAGGCAACGGTGATTGGGGCCCGGAGCCACAGGAGCAGCAAGAAGACAACCGCGAGCACCACACAGAGCCGTTTTCTGGAAGCAGAATGCATGACGCCGAGCAGGATGCCGTTTGAAGGTTGAAGAAGCGCTGGCTGCCAAGGCTCGCACACATTTATTGGAAGGGGGGAGATGCTTCATCTTGAGGGCCCCGGTAGGACAGCTCGACAATCAGGCAATGGGCTCGGAAGCTACGGAGCAACGAGCGAGGAATGCAAATGGACGAACCAGCGCGCGAATCACAACGGAGGCTGAGTGACTCCGTGCCCCTGGAGCAAGCTCCTAGGGGGGCACGACGGTATGGCAATGCAGATGCCAATGCCGACCGACATTACATTACAGCACATTTACCAGGGCAATAGGGCAGTGGCCGTGGAATATTACGCGCAGGGGGCCGAAGGAGGCAAGGCCGCATGGGTGAGGATGGACGCACCAGCCATCTCGCACCAATCCAGCGGCGATGCTAGCGTGCAGGAAGAGGCAGCGAGGCAGCGTCGCAGTCGAGAACAACCACCGCAGCTCGTGCGTGCTGGCTCCATTGCGGTCTAGTCCTGCCCCCAAGGAGGGTCAGGTCGTCAGATTTGTGAGCACGCGAGCGTGAGGGCTTTTTACGCGGGCTGAAGCAAGCCAAGCGACTGAAGCAAGCGGTGACATCCCCGGGGTCCTTCATTCGCAGGCAATCGCCCATCAGGACGCGGTCACTACGCCGCGGTGCGCCGCATCCTGTGACAACGCAGCGATATGATAAGATGGGCCTCACCTCCTCCATCTCGCGCGTCTCGACGCATCTGAGCGCCGTGGCAACTCGAGATGCGTCGGTGAGGAGAGGGAGGAAAGCGCTGCATGGGTAATTGTCAGTCGCAAGGCCCCCCGCTAGGTGGTTTGACTGCTGTGGTCAGACAGGCTATGCAGACAAGCTTTTTTGGCACGAAAGCTTCCGGGAATTAAGCTTCGATCAGCAGCGCTTGATGAGCGGTGGTGGGGTCGGCGTCGCAACCGGGGTGTTCGAGTGGTGCGTTCCTATTTCCAGGGGCATCTTCCGCGCCCAATCGTATGCCCCTGCCCCGCGAACTTTGTGGCCACACCCGATTGTGATTTACCATCGGGAGCATGGGGCACTGGAGCTCCGGCCGGTAGTCAGCAGCGGCCGAGAGCCGTCGCCGCTCCAGTCCTTTCTAGATGCGCCCAGTGTGCTTCCATCGTGCCGCATGCCCTCTGTGCGGCGGCCTGAGTGGTGTTTCGCAATTGTCACAGCCACCATTTCAGCTTTTCACCTTCAAGTGTCGTTCGCGCCGCGCCAGAGTAGCGCGCAAGAAATGGTGCGAGTTGCGACTCGTATTACCAAAGCCGTGATAAATTAATCTGACACGATCCTCACCTCATCATATTCGCTAACGCCGATTATGTGGGACGCCTGTCCACCCTGCGCAGATCGTTGAACCAAACATATCGACTGACGATCATGTAGAGGTTGCGGTCCCACCCGTACTGTGATTCGTGCGAAGCGAATGCGGCCCTGGTCTTGAAGTACATATTCCACGTGCTCGCAATCAGCGCCTTGCTCTGATAACTGTCATCGATGACGTTCGCCGGCGTGAAGAGAGCTCGGAAGATGCGCCATGAGAATGACAGTGACGTGAGCGGCAAGTCCAAGAGGAAGGTGTATTTGCGAGGGAGGCTGGTCGTGGTGAGCGTGTACGTCGGAGGAGCCTTGGCGTCTGTAGCGGCATAGTGACTGCACTACACTTCAGTACGAGTACGGCGGGTTAGTCTTGTGGAAACGTAAATACTTACCTAACGGCAGCACTCACTGCTCTATGATTGATATGACCCGACACACCGCCGCTGTCAAATGTCAGGATCTAGGTTGGAAAGTTAGCTAAGGTACAAAATACTGTTGCCTGAAAGCACTGACGACGTCGACCTTCCACTTTGCCACGTAGTCTTTGACTACGGCAGTAATCGCTGCTTCATCCCACCAAACCTTCGGGTTGTCTTGAAGATCTGGTTTGTCAAACGCGAGGCACCTTCCTGAATCGATACTCAGAGCTTGGCATGAGCCCTTGAGCTCGACTTTTCTTTTTTCACCAATTCCGTAATTGTTTCCTGGAAAATGTCAGACGGAGCTCAGAACGACCCGAAGTGCATGACGAACCTGAGGAGAGTACTATGAGGCCTCCCTTGGTGTCAGGATTGCTATCGAGGACACCAAGTATGGCGGGTGCGAAGAAGAGACACTCATCATCTGGATGAGCGGTCACGATCAGCAGGTTCTTCGCTCGTCGAAGCGCTGGTGGTAATATCCTCGGGTCTTTGGCAACGATGTAGGCAAGAATAAATTGCAGCACGATCGAAAGAATTAGGATGAACGTGAGAATCCGTAGTAAGAGGTTGACATATCGGCGGACAGCTTTGCTCTTGCTGAAAGAGGTAACGTGATTTCGTACTCGGGCCCAAGTAGCCATCTGTGACAGATATCAACGGCCCCAGCCTGGCTCACCCCACGGTACAATATCGGAGGTGAGTTTCTGGCGGGCGAAAAGCTCCTGGGCCACAGAGGTGTGAATTCTGCTAGCTATCTCGATTCTCGAGAGTTCGGAGGCTTCGGCTGTGAGACTTTGATGTGTCGTTCGTCCTTTTACTAGACGAGGAGCAGCTACCGCGGTTGGCCACGCAGTATCTTGGCAGTAACAGTCATGGATTTCGCAAGGATTGACTAGGCAAGAGATGCTGCAATTGTTGGTTGATAGGAGAGGTTCCAAGGAGAGCAGGTGCGATTTAGCGGCTATCTTTGTCAGCAACCCTCTTGCAAACTCGGCACCTGATTGGTTGAAGCGGATGGATCCTTCCTCAACGCGCGTCGTTCCTCAAGTCATCCCAATGAACTTTCGATGCTGGACGATAACTTTTTGACATAATACGACTGGAAATCTCCCCAACTCAGGTAATATGTTATCCATGTCTAATTCGAGCCACGATAACCATTTATCGGCCCAGAAACTACCGATAGGGCTGCGTGCCGCCATCGTGATTGTCCACGCGTCGACTTCCACATTCGGATCACCAAGCAGGGATATTTTCCTTGGCAGCGGCCCCGCCAGCAACGAGGGGGAGACAAGAGAGGTTGAGATAAGGTTTAGATCCCGCTTTCCTGGGTCTTGGAGGTTGCAGGGCTTGATCAAGGCAGTGGGTCGGGCTTTTCCCATTTGCTGAGTAACAATCGCTCATGTGCCTTCGCTTTTTGCTTTCGAGCTCATCCTTGCTTGGTCCTGGACGTCAGTCTCGCTCTCGCCTTTCCCCTCCCCTTATCATTAGGATATCCCGACCTACCGCATAGCTTTCATCTCCTATCTCAAGATAAGGAAGAGATGAGAGGGCTTGTCACCAAAATCTACCTCGATTTTCATCTTACCTTCCAGGATGAGAGAGGCGGGGTTGAGACGCCAAAGACCACGCATCTTTTTTCGTCTCATGTGGGATGACGAGAAAGAGCCAATTAGCCCACGCGTCTTTTGATTTTCATCCCGTGTCGTGGGACCAGAGAGGCCAATGAAGCTATGCATCTTTTGGTTCCCATCTCATGTCGTGGGACGAGAGAGAGGCAACGACATGAATTCCTTCCACAGCATTTATTACAAATCGCACTCAATGCTCAGCAAAGCCCTGGTACAATAAGATTTTGACATTGACATCAGGGTCCATCAATAATTTGATTCGCCCATCAGAGCAAGCAAAACCACTTGAGAAGCCCGGGGCCCCCACGACACCTTCCCAACAGCTGTGGACTTCCTCTCTCATGTTCCAGTACGAAGCCAGAACACATTCCACTTTCCCAGCTCACACTTGTGCAATCAGCGACGCCTCGCAGCCACTATCCAACCACGCCCCGTACCAAAGCCAATGATAAGGACGAACATTGTACGTAGAAGCTCCGTCCGAAACGAAATCCGCGCCGGCAGTCAAATGGCGGCAAGTATACAGCTGATGCTGAGAGTGATCATGCTATCCAGCCGCTTTGTTTTGAAGCATTATTAAGCATCTGCTCTGAAGGGTGCCAGCTTCACGCCAGTCTTTCCTCACCTATCACATTAACGTAGAACCAAGTCGACTACAGGGTAGTCTTCCTCCCTCAGTTTCGTCATTAGCTCTCGCCTATGAAGCAGAACTCTTCACCCTGCGAGCCAGGGACTGGTCTCAGAACCACAGGAACAGAGCAGCCTAGAAGGATGCAAATATGGTCCCCAGCCCTTGCTTGTGGTGGAACGAGAGTCACGCGAGCGTGGCTTGTCAATGCGTGCGTTCTAAAGTACCCGATAGAAGCATCAACGTCAAGGGCCGAGCCCACGTGGTTAATAAAGCGCTCCTCGATGGATAGATTCTGCCTGTGCTTGCTTTTAAGTGAAGGAGACGTCCAAGGAAGGGAAAACTCTGTGGCCATCCACTCTTCGAACCCCAACCTCCATTCATCTGGGGCCCTCACTCGCTTCGACCATGGTTTGCCTTCAAGTATGTCGAGGAGATAACGCGATCAGCAACCATGGTGCGCCACCAGCCTTCTCGCCTGATAATCATAGTTGGGGGTTGACTTTGTGCTGGCTCTGTGGGCAACCAGCTTTGAGGCACGGTAAGTAAAAAGCCATCCCAGTTTGGCCGTTCTAGCACCACATCAAGCTGATCAACGGACATGCCCTTTACCACGAGTCGAAGTAGGCCTTTTTCGATTCTTGCTGAAGCAATCGAGTTCCCAGAAGCGGAATAACGGAATTGATCGTTGCTCGCCATCGATGTTGATTGCGCTTCCTCCTCTAGTGACATCGTGAAACTTTTCCTTAGGTATGCCGGGCATCGGCAGGCAAGCGTTGTACTCCCAAATCGAGGCAGCCATGAATGTGGATGGCTTGCAGCACCGCAAGAGCTGGCATGGCAAATAATGTCCAGGCTACCGGTCCGGATAAGGTTTGCGAAAGCTTCCTGATAGACATCGACTGCGGACATTTTGTAATCTATATTCCAATCCTTTGGAGAACTATCTCCTGCTAGTGATAGTAGGGCAAAAATTGCGTCCGTCTCTTCTGTGGCTTTTCTTCCATGGCAATGTGCTAGCAACTGTCGCAAACCTGGCCTCTTTCCTTGCTTGACAGGAGTTATCATTGACTCGAGATAATATATTTGACCTGCAGCCTTTGGCCACTCATCATGATGACGAGCAGGTACATCCCAGGACTTGAATACTGTAGGCAATTGACGTGCATTCGGGTGAGACAAGCCAGAAAAAGTAATTGCAGAAGGTCGAACGTAGACTAGATGGCCCACGGCAGTAAACAGAGCGGCCCAGCTCGAAGTCTTTGTTCCACACATGACAATATCTGCTGGCGCTAGCGCGATCTCTTGTACAACCTACAGTCGGGTGAACTACGGACGCAGAACGAGGAACGTAAGAGCTCTCTAGTGGGGAATCAATTCTTCTTCTTCGAGGAGCGACGGCAAGTGAGGCATCATGAGCCATAACTCGGCATGATCACTGATCAGCTGCATAGCTTTATCGCTGCCATCTGCCGCATCTCCTAGCCAGACGCAAACTCGGGAGCACTTCTGATATATTTGGCCCATCAGCTCGACTTGATAGCTCTTCTCAGCGATATCGCTCTAGTTGATACAAATGGCGTCAACCCATAGCACACGTGTTTGGTCCTCAAAGCGAAGATGTCTGAGAGCGGACCCGAGGTTTTTGGTGACTTCGAAGCGAGAGGAACTCCCCGTTAGTTCTGGAGATGTTTGTGCGGCTTCTCCTAGCCTATACTGAGTATGCGATAGTTGTGTGCTCAACTCGATGCGCTTTGTGATGTCGGGATTGCCTCAAGTGTACGAAAGGGCTTCATAGAAGGTAGCACTATCCAGGGACAGGTGAATGAGCTCAGCATTCACGATGCTGCTTCCAGTGCCTGGGTGCAAAACGAGAAGTCTGATCTCGTTTCTGGGGATGCTCAGGGGCCGATAAACATGTCGAGACATGATGGAGCTAGATTATGTGAACGCAATTGATGGGCCCTGAATAGGAAGGGTTTGTGGTTGGAGATAAGGTGCAGCAGCAAATAAGAACGTCATTTCATGCTCGCTTAGAAAGGGGTTCCAGCGCTGGAGACACTTCGGCATAGGCACCTACAGGCAAGCTCGCTCCTTGCTTCAGGTGCCGTAAACGAGCCGCTATGATGCCTGAGAGCGAGCCGCTGGAAATCGTTCGGTGTGTGCGCTTCATAATAACTCTTCCTTGGCAGCTCCTACAATCCTCCAGCGGACATAATTCAAGCCGTCTTACACCACAGCGGCTTCGTTCTAGATCAGCAATGCTCCACAATAAGGCTGGGCATATCGAGTAAGGACGCTTGACAAGAGCAAAATTGGCGCCAGATTCCCATGACAAGACGTGATCGGAGTACTCGGGGTAAATTTTCACCAAGCCGGGGTAAAACAGGCATCAATCCGAGGAAATCTTATACCACGACTGAGCTGACGCAGACGCGATTGCGAATCATTTCATGCTAGACTATGGCGCGTAGCTTGGCACAAGTATTGAAGAAAGGGCAATGCGCAAGTGAGAAGGAAAATCGTTTTGCTCAGTTGGAAAATTGAGCTTTGAGAAGAGCTTACGAGGCCAGGCTCTAGCGAGCACGATTACCTACTCTTTCCCTAAGCTTTCCAGTCTCTGTTCTTTTTTTTATCTCGTCGTTTTCACTTCGGCATCGAAGAGTTATTTAGTGAATATGCCCTACGTACCAAGTTTCTCGTCCTCTTTCTCGCACGGCTTCATGAGCCATTGCGACACCAATACAGCAAACAAAAGGGCTCTCTCTTCGTCCAAGAGTGTATATGAGATGCACAAGATCTATACTCGACCAGCTGGATCGTCTGTGGTTACAAGAAACGCAGAGAGATATGGAAGGCGATCTCTAGTGCGTTGGATGATATCGAAAGCTCCTATAGTTTCCTGCCCAGAGTGCTGACATGGCTACCAGTGGCAGATCAAATGAGAATAGCATGATGACAAGGTCACAGCAGGGAGTCAACGATTGAGGGCACGATTGATGCTTCGTCGAACCTCGAATCCCAATATATCGTGGTCCTGAGCATTTCATACCATTGGTCGGACCTCGCTGCGCAAAATCAAATTGAAATGTACTGCAATCCGAGGAATATTTAGATTGTGGATACGGTCTTTGTTTTCACATATCCCTCGACTTGAGGAACAATCCAACAACTCTTCCGAAATGCAGGTCAGCTGTCAGCATTGGTGAGGAGTTCTTCCTTTATTGGCATCCTCATGTCACTAAACCAGGAGCCAGAAGGCGTTCTCACATGGAATTCATACGCTCGCTGAAAGTACCACTTCTGCATCGCTTCGGCCCTGTGTTACAATTTCAACGTCAAATCTCGGCGATGCGACCATTTTTGCAATTGTGTGGACCAAACATCAATTTACTCCACAGTATGCCAAGCCTGATAAACTCGTTGTGCCGCAACAGCTCGCCAGTGTAGCAAAGCGGCCGACCTCTTGCCAAGAAGCATTATCTCTCTTGGCACTATGCAGTCCCTCACGGCCATCGCACTTGATCACGAGCGGCGCAACCGAATGAAGAAGGTGAGAACACTATCGTGAAGGTCAATCAGCTTGGCATTTCCCGATCGCCCTCGAAAGGCTTGGGAAATATGCCTGATTTCCTTATTTCTCATGTTGATTGGAGGCGAAGGCCTTCTGGATGTTCTGCGATTGTTCCCGATTCCTCATGTCCTTTGCAGACCTTCCTAATATCAACATTAGCCAAGGCCAATACCTGCAGCTCTGCAGGCCAAGCACCGTTAACGATGCGATAAGAGCTTCCGGTTAATCGCATACCGTATTTCCAGCAATCGGCTATCGCATGAACAGGCGGAAAGAGGCGGTTAAGGGGAAGCGCGATGATTTCTTTGGTAAAATGGGCATCGCTTGGGGAGCTGGACTATCATTAGACCCCAGTTCAGGAAGGACCTTTTGACTGGGTCGAGAGCCAAGACTGTCCGTGGTGCATCTCACGAGAAATGCAGTGTACCGTTGTATTCGCCACTTGGGAACCGGCTGAATTCATAAGTGAAGCTTCCCTACCTGTCACCCAGCTTTTGATGCTTGACAATTGTTCAGCAGCCATACGTACAACATGGCGGACGAAAAAATCACCAGCACTGGCTACGTCGATGTCACTACAACCGACAAGAAAGGGATGAGCGAGAAGGTCAGCGTGGCACCGGTCACGTCGCACGAGCCTTATGATGCTGTTTCTCACAACATCAACATCGGAGAGTTCTCAGCGAACCCAACTGTAAGATCATTTTTCCATTCTACATACGAACATTAAGCTAATTCTCTAAAGCCTCGCGGAGAGCACGATCAGAATTCTCTAAAGGAAGAGCTTCTTGAGGAGGAAGTTCTCGATCTTTACAAACCATTCCCTATCAATGATGACATTGCCATCGAAGACAACATTTTGACAATTCGAGCTGTTGTGGTTGGGGTTATTCTCGGTTGTCTCGTCAATGCATCTAATCTCTACTTGGGTAAGGTCCCCCGGGTCTTTCAACAAACATAAAGGCTAACTCTCTCCAGGTTTGAAGACTGGCTTCACTTTCAGCTCTACCCTCTTCGGGGCCATTTTTGGCTATGGAATTATCAAATCTCTATCAAAATGGCTTCCAGGAGTTCCGATACTTGGCGGTGGTGGAACTTTTGGACCTCAAGAGAACGTCATCATACAATCCGCGGCCACTGGTGCTGGTGGAATTGCTGGACTATTTGTTGCCGGCCTTCCTGCTATGTACAAGCTGGATCTTTTGAGCCATGATCCGAAGCAAGATATGGGACGAATCTTCACCATCACTATCATCTGCTCTTTCTTCGGTCTGTTCTTCGTCACTCCTCTTCGAAGGTTCTTCGTTATCCAGGTCGCGAGAGAATTGAGGCTGATGTTCCCCACACGTAAGTCTCCCCTTAAGTTCTCGTGCAATAACATTAACATCTGCAGCGACTGCAACTGCTTTGACAATCCGGACGATGCATGCTACAGCTTCTGGTGCTAAGGAGGCAATGTCCAAGTTGAAAGCAATCGGCTACACATTCATTGGAGCACTCTGCCACAGAGTCGTATCGTACTACGCGGTCGGCATATTGTATGATTGGCATGTTTTCACATGGTATGTTCCACCAGAGATCGTTTCGTGGCGCGATTCTTTGCCTGAGTACTGCAAGATAGTTTTAAACTAACAGTTCCCAGGTTTTATATCTGGAGTGGTTACAAGAACGGGGCATTGAATATCGAAAATTGGGGCTGGTTCATCGAATGGACTCCGGCTTTCATTGGCAGCGGAATTCTGATCGGCCTCAACTCGGCCATCTCCATGTTTGGTGGATCTGTCCTTGCTTGGGGTCTGATTGGGCCTCTGCTCGTTCACTACGGAGTCTGCATTGGAAAGCCCGCTGGAGGAGACGACCCGAAATGGGCGCCGCTCATGAGTTTTACTTCCCTCTCGAAAATCGGAGCCCCTGGATGGGCACCATCGCCTCGGTACTGGCTATTGTGGCCCGGTGTTATGATCATGGTCTGCGTTTCTCTTGCTGAGCTGTTCATCCAGTACAAGATCATTGGGATTGCTTTCAAGTCGCTATTCCAAAGCGCTTGCTCTGGGCTTCAGGAAATCGCACAGCGACGGGGAAAGACAGTGCCTTTCTTCGCAAAACACGGAGCTCGTTATCGCAATGCCAACATCGTTGAAGACCCTACCAGACCTGAGGATCAAGTCAAGGACTGGATGTGGATCCTTGGTTTACTTGTGACGATTGTTATCGCAATGATCATTTGCCAGCTACAATGGGTAAGTTCTTACATTCGGCCACATTTTACATTTCGAGATAAAAGACTAATCAGATTGTAGCAAATGAATCCAGGACTCACCCTTCTCGCCTGCGTCCTTGGTTTCTTCTTCTCGTTCCTCTGCGTCCAAATCGGAGCCGTTACTGATCAGACTCCGCTCACGGCCGCCTCCAAAGCCTCACAACTCGTCTTCGGTGGAGCTACTGCTGGCCACAATTTCAGCATTCAGCACGCCCAGAAGCTCAACTTGGTTGCCGGTGGTATTGCATCAGGTAAGTATCAGTTTTTCGAGTGGCTATTCCCTTTCTGGTATTGTCTAGGGTCCAGGCCTTTTGCAATGTCCAACAGCTCCTGGAACATTCTTTTCTGAGAAATGGCTGAAAGAATTCTGCTGACTCGAGATTTAAAGGCGCTGCGGATGTTGCAACATCGCTGACTGGTGATTTCCGCACGGGATTCCTCATGAGAACACCACCAATCAAGCAATGGATCGCCCAAGCTTTTGGCACATTCATCTCTGTTTGGCTGGCGCCCGGGCTGTTCGTACTCTTCACATCCGCCTACCCATGCATTCTCCGCCCGGATGAGTACGACCACTGCGCCTTCTTGGCTCCGTCAGTATCTGCATGGGCTGCTGTGGCCCAAGCCGTCACCCAGCCCAAGATCCCGATCCCTCTGTCATCAGGAATTTTCTCCGTGGTCATGGGAGTCTTCTCCATCTGCCAAGTTGCCTTCCGTCACTTCTACCTTGTCGGTCCCCGCGAGAAGTATCGTGTATACCTCCCTAACTGGGGAGCCATTGCATTGTCCTTCGTTATTCCCTCCCCAGTCTTCACGAATGCATCCTTAATTGGTGCCATTGTTGCAGCATTGTGGACTAAGTACAAGCCCAAGAGCTTCGAGCTTTATGGCTATGCGGTTGCGGCCGGACTGATTGCTGGTGAGGGTATGGGCGGTGTCATTGGGGCAATCTTGCAGTTGACTGGTGTATCCGGTGATGTGTATGGCACACAGGCTGGCTGCCCTGGAGGCTCTTGCTAGACCAACACTGTTGATATGTGGAGGTCTGGAATTGAGCGTAGAGGTTGCGAGTGACGGCTGATAGGGGTGAGAAGAAGGTGGTAATAATTTGAGGAGCCGTAGAGGTAGTGGTATCTTATGAATGTGATAACCCATTGATCTCTCACTATCAGATAATATGTTGAGCATGATCTAGCTCATGTACTGCTAAAAACAAGGTTCTCCGTAAATTAACCATATGATCTGTATATGACAGTGCTGAAGCAGTGCGACTTCACAAGGTGGGTCTGTGGAAGCACTTGCTCAACTTGACCCTTTGTGTGTTTAAGATGCAAAAGGTACAATTAAGTTCAACCATATCTCTAAGAGTCCGAACAAAGGACCTACAGAGAAGCAATTCGTAGATTATAATGGTCGACAGGAAAGAGAGTGAAATTGATGAAACTAGGTGCTGGTCACGTGTTTGGGTTTCCCCACTTCGCGCAAGAAGAACCCCACCATGCTCCGAACATCAAACGCCATATCGAAGCCAATTGCACCCGGAAGCCTTTTCAAACCATCTGAGACACTATCTAGAGGTCTCATAGCACCCGAATACCTCTACGTAGAATCTGCGAAGCTCCCACCATGTCTCCAGCAGCCATTATAGCCCCGTCTATTCTCTCCGCGGATTTCGCAGATCTCGGCGCAGAATGCTCGAATACAATCAAACGTGGAGCAGACTGGCTTCATATAGACATCATGTAAGTCTTACCTTCTCGGTGAACTATTTCCTCTTTCCTGTGGTTTCGGGTTCAAGCTTTATAGCAATGTCCGGCAGCTCCCGGAACGTTCTACTCTAGGACACAACTGAAATAAGTCTACTGACTCCGAGATTTGGGAACAGGGATGGACACTTTGTGCCAAATATCACGTTCGGAGCTCCTGTTGTGACGAAGATCCGAAGTCATGTTGACAAGCCAACTGCGAAACATGGGAAGGGAACTTTTGACTGCCACATGATGATCTCAGAGGTACAAGTTCCCTCACGCCAATTGACCCATTGTATACTGACAATACTTCAATGTAGCCAAAGAAATGGGTCAAGGAGTTCCAAAAAGCTGGCTGCGACCTCTACTGTTTTCACTACGAAGCTGCCATTTCTAGCACAGCAGCAGAAAGCCCCGAGTCTACCAGCGAGCTCAAAACCAGTCCAAAAGAGATGATCAGATATATTCATGATTGTGGAATGTTGGCAGGCATTGCAATCAAGCCGGACACGAAAGTTGATGTGTTATGGGATATCTTGGAGACGAGGGACGATAAGGAACGTCCGGATGTGAGTCGTAGCGTTGCAGAATATAGTCAGGATCCAGGCTGATGGCTTTCTAGATGGTTCTGGTTATGACAGTACATCCGGGCTTTGGAGGACAGAAATTTATGGCCTCCGAGTTACCGAAGGTGACAGAACTACGGAAACGATACCCTGACTTGAACATCGAGGTTGACGGCGGATTGGGCCCTGGAACGATTGACCAGGCTGCCGACGCAGGTGCCAATGTCATCGTGGCTGGGAGTGCTGTGTTTGGTGCGAAAGATCCTGCGGACGTGATCGCCAAGTTGAGGGAAGCTGTTGACAAAAGAAGAGGAAAGGAGTCTTTGTGATCCCGAGGTCAAGCAGATTGCAGATTTCAGATGAGAGTTACGGGTGAAGTGACAACAACGGAAACTAGTCGGAAGATGAAGGAGCATGACAAGCAGGGGCTGACCAGAGGTCAACTATAGCATCGACCAACGACTATGAAGTATGACCTAGTTTGGGGCTCTAGCTGTTAGACTCGGCAGCCCCAGACTAAAGGCTCTGTTACTCCAAGTTTCTACGCACCATCAACCTGACGTTTTCACCCGCGAGTCAGTTCCATCGCTGCTGTGTATTGTTGTAATCTTACTCAACCAGTTCGGCTCGGAGTAAACTCGTCAAATGTATCCCTTTTCATTTGCCCCACGCCTCTCAGAATCCACGCTCTATTACGGCTTCTGTCAAAGGGATTTGGAAAAGAAGGCGTCGTGAAGTTCTATCTCCCTTATGATAGACCCCGACAGATCACCGAATAATATCTCGCGACTGATTGGCTGCACGTCGTCGGATCCGGGGTCTGGGCTGGTCGTCATTCAATGCGGGGTGATCCCGATTTTGTGGAGCGTCGAACCCGGCCATTGGGAACGGCACTTCAAGGGCAACACAGATCGTCAACTATAATTGAACCTCCTCTTCCACAAGATTTGTTTGAGGAGTACTCATACAAGTCCATATTGCACAAGAGGCCACATTTCAAGATATATCAACCACTTTCTTTCCTATTTGACGTTCCTCAGCGAACCTCGGCCCAAGATGGCGGTATCAGACATCATCCTTACTCCCTGGACAGTTCCCATCGTCCTTGTCCTCTTCTTCCTCGTCCCCTATTTCACTTCCAACACAGAATTACGAGATATCCCCGGCCCGTTTTTTGCCAAATTCACAAGACTATGGCTGCTGCTACAAGCTCGTCAAGGGAAGAGGTATCTCAGCGTTGACGAGGCCCACAAGAAATATGGGAAGCTAGTCAGGATCCAGCCAGACCATGTTAGTATAGCAGATGAGTCTGCTATTCAGGATATCTATGGGCATGGCAATGGTTTCTTGAAGTCGTGAGTAATGCAACTAACCTCGAGTGTCAAATCTAATCTGGAGAAGCGACTTCTATGATGCCTTCGTCTCCATTCAACGAGGCCTGTTCAATACGAGAGACAGAGCAGAACATACACGGAAGCGGAAGACAATATCCCACACCTTTTCTACCAAGAGCATTGGCCAATTTGAAACTTATATGCACCAAAACCTGGACATCTTCGTCCGTCAATGGGTAAGTTTATCTTCAGACTACAATGCTGTCTCTTTGGGCGGGAGCTCAACTTCTGGAGGCTTGCATATATCTCGGAGCCTGGCTTGTGGGCTCCCCGAGCTCTCTCCTGAAATCTTGGCATTACACATGCTAACTCTGTGCAAGGATACGTTGTCCAATAATGCGCATGGTCAGTATGCCAAAATCGACTGCTTACACTGGTTCAACTACCTTGCTTTCGACATGATTGGTGATCTGGCATTTGGCCAACCCTTCGGCATGCTAGAAAAGGGCAAAGATATCACAGAAATTAGAATGACCCCAGACGCTCCTATCTCCTACGCTCCCGCGGTTCAGGTCTTGAACCGTCGCGGGGAGGTCTCTGGAACACTTGGCTGTCTTCCGCAGCTCAAGCCATATGCCAAATACCTTCCCGATCCATTCTTCAGCCAAGGACTTGAAGCTGTACAAAATCTGGCTGGTATTGCTGTGGCACGTGTGAGCCAACGTCTCGATGGAAAGCAAGATCCAGGCCGTGTTGATCTGCTAGCGCGGCTTATGGAAGGCAAAGATGAGAAAGGAGAGAAGCTTGGTCGCGAAGAACTCACTGCCGAAGCATTGACGCAGCTCATCGCTGGTTCAGACACCACGTCCAATACATCCTGCGCGATCCTTTACTGGGTCACGAAGACTCCCGATGTACTAGAGAAATTGCAGAAAGAGCTCGATGCAGCCATACCAGAGGGTCTAGGCATGGACGTACCAACATTCGAAATGGTGAAGGATTTGAAGTACATGCAAAATGTCATCAACGAGACTCTGCGTATTCATTCCACCTCTTCTCTTGGTTTGCCGCGACTTGTGCCTCCGGGAGAAGGCGTCACCATCCTCGGCCATCATTTCCCGGCTTACACGGTCCTTTCCGTCCCAGCATACACGATCCATCACTCGAAAGAGATCTGGGGACCAGATGCGGATGAATTCAACCCAGATCGTTGGAACAACCTGTCTGAGAGACAGAAGAACGGCTTTATTCCTTTCAGCTATGGGCCGAGGTCATGCGTTGGCCGAAACGTTGCAGAGATGGAATTGGCACTTATTGTGGCCACGACTTTCAGAAGATACGAGTTTGATCTTTACCAGAAGACGCTGGACACCAGGGAGGGTTTCTTGAGAAAGCCACTCGAGTGTATGGTGGGAATCAAGAAGAGGAAGAATATCTAGGCTAATAGCTATGAATTCCTAGGCTTGACTTGAACTACCCTTGCATTTATGGGCTGGCGCAATGGAATTTTCTCACTTTTACAAGGTGTTATGTCTCGGTTGATTTGATACAAGTGCCTACTCGCTCAATGTGGTTTTGCTTCGAACTTCCCCCTTTATTAACCGAGTTCAAGCGACTCATTACCTGCTGTTGACCCAAGGAGAATGTTTCAGGCGACAGTCGTTGACAGACACCCAATTTAGCTTACTTAAGTCTCCATTTGTTCCAGCCAGTTGATTCTTCCTCCAGCCTCCTTCATCAACACCAGACTTCGTCTTCCCAGAGCTAGTCCCACCAAATAGAGACAACTCAGTCGGCCAGACTCCTCCATCAACATGGTGGACAAGACGGATCCCTCAGCAACACCCAAATCCAGACTGAAGTGTGGATCGTTCCCTCTTACCGAATCCATGACTTCCCGGTCTGGAAGTGCAACTCACCCGACATCTTCAGCTACGGTGATAAGCACTTCCCCGACCATCATCTCAACAAGCGACCAGGGCACGACGTCTGTCATGGGTGGTGAAAAATGTCAAATGCTCCAACCAGCGTCCGCACAATCTTCAAAGCTTCTGTTGCTGCCCCCGGAGGTGCTTGAAATGATCCTGGACTATTTCTCTGGCGTGCCTCGGGTTGTTGTTATCGATCAACATGCATTCTTTGACCGTGTCTCAAGCCATACCCAGATAGTTGAGTCATGTCCCGTTCTGCTTCATGTCTGTCGCCATCTCCGAAACTTGGCGCTTTCGAGATATGGTACTGTTCCTGCGAACCTGGAGCGAAAAGGCTGGGGGATTATCAAGCACCTGAAGTTCCAGGACTTGAAAACTATCTCGAAGACTCTCGGTCTACAGCCGCAACGTACCGTGCGCGACATGTATCTGAATATCACGAAATATATGAACAGCCATCCAGAGGAGGCGGAGAAGTTCTCGGACTTCGGCGAATACAGTGCCAAGTCTCGTCCCGCCTTATCGCCAGGTTGGTTTAACCCGAAGGGCGACATATTGCTTCTGAAGAATGGACCTCAGAGCGTCCGAAGCGGATTACGGCCGGGCAAGCTCCTTATGCTGAGATTCGACAACCTTAGAAATCTGGCAATGGAGCTGACATGTGACGATTTCGATATCGACCCTCTAGCAGGGAGAGTTACACAAGCATTGTGGAATTTCAACAGAGTCTGGCTTAAAGGCGGCTTATGGAGAACCCTCGAAGAGGCTTACGACTTGACATTTGTCCAATCTCTGCAATCTCTCACACTCATTCTCCCGGGACAGTGTGAGATTATTGTTATTACTAAGGCCGATAAACTGGAAGCTGGTAGGTGTGCTTTTCGATTGGACACAGGGTCGGAACAGTTCCGAGAAGAAATGGGTTTGAGCTGGGCAAATGTCACCTGGCGTGTGATCTTGGGACATGGTCATCAGCCGCAAACGCAGATGTGTAACTTGCTATGGATGCTGCCGGATTGGCAGCAGTGGAAGAGAGCGAAAATCCAACTAGCTATGAATGATCCTAAAGTGGGTCACGTATGGAAACAGCGCGTTTCCTCGTCGGTTACTTTTCCCGGTACTGGTATCGTGCTGCTCACCAGCACCTCTAATTCCCAGTATCCGTTGCCCGAGTTGACTTGGAAAATGGTTGAAAACGGCGATGGTCGGATATATTGGGACATTTCGCCTTGATTTCTTTTCTATTGTTTGGGTACATTCTGATTCTGAGCGTGTTTGATGTTACCTGCAAAACAAATGGCTGGACAATTTCGCCTTGGTAACTTCAGAATTCAGGTAGATCATAGCAAAAGCAATATTCTTCTCACCTCATGGATGTTGTCTTGCTCGAATTGCATCAGTGCATACTGAGAACGTGTCCAGTCCATGAAGAAGGAAGGTAGCTTGCCAAAAAGCAAGCGAGAACAGCCGAAATGCGTGAAAATTCACTTCGCATTGCCTTGACCCTTATATATCTAAATAAGCGATTTTGTTGCACAGATCCCCAGTCGTAAGCTCGCGTAAGCAAGCTTGACACACTCGAATAATAGTAGAGTTATTGATCACCACTAACTATCCCACGATAGCGTGGTTCGGCTTAGAAGGGGTTTGCCGGCGGATTACGAATCGACAAGAGATGTAAGCAACCCATTTCGCAGGGTTGCTGAACTCTTGCTTCGCAGATCTATGGAATTTTTTTTTGGAGTGCGGACTGACTTGAAGATGTATTAATGCATTGCGCTGTCTCTCTTATTCTTATATTTTGTTCCCTTGATATAGTGAGATTTAATAACGGTGTAGCTTTTTCTCTGGCTACAGTAAATTGAGCGCAAGCCAAATTTCTGCGCCCTTGGGGATTTCTTCTGCGTTCTTGGATAAATTAATTGGATCCCTCTTTTTTTGGCACTTTTTTGTTGACTGTTCTCCCGATTAAGCGAGAACCCCTGAGTCGCTCCTGCGGTAAACAGGAATCTTCACCTTTCCGAATGAGGCAGCCTCGAGGCAGCAGGAAAAGGTCTTTTATTCCCTGACCCAAGCTGTCTTTCCTCCTTCCTACTTTCCTCATGAAGACAATGTCTCGCCTTATCACCCCGCGACCTTTCCACAATCTCATGCGAAAGCTGTTGTTTTGATTTCAGCCCTACACGACTGGGGAATGATGAACGCACCAGGCATTACTCATAGTCTGCCACGCAACGATTGTACTTCGACACCTATCGAGATGTCGTCAACCTCCTCTTCTACCAACGCAAGCCACCCACCAGCAACTTCAACGCCATCTTCTTCAACTGATGTGGTTGTGTCCAAAACCCCGCCATCGACGAGAATATGCACGAAAGCTTTAGCTCAGACCTCGAGACTTCTGTGCTTACCGCTTGAAATACGCACGATGATATGGAGATACTGTCTGGATGTTGAACGCACCGTCATCCTCGACCATAACTTCTATCGCGACGGCAACATACCGAGAGCTGAGATCTTAGAAGATTGCCCAATAATGCTTCATATCTGCCAGGATGCCAGACATTTCGCCCTTGCAATGTACAAAATCAGTGATTCTGTGTTGTTGGAGGGACGGGACCTCAAAACGTACCTGACCCGGACACAATTCCGCGCTCGCCTCAAAAGATCGCACGTGAAACCTGCACCCACAGTCAAGAAGATGTACGCGCAATTCTCGAGATATATGAACGAGCATCTAGAGGAGGGTGCCGCTTTCCCTAAATCTGTTGAATACGGCAGACGATTCCGTCCTCTTCTGTATCCCCGCTGGTTTGACACTACCCATGACACTCTTCTCATTCGACCTTTCAAAATCATGCGAGAAACTCGCAATTATGGTCTCATAAAGCTCGACAATTTAAAGCAATGCCAGCTACAGTCTCTTGCAATCAAGTTGCTGCCTCAGCTCGAGGACTCTCTTGTTTTACAAAAGCTCTTCCCTGGACCTCAGGAACCTTATGTTCTCTATTCACTGTGGCCAGACGTTGCGCTTTGGCCAGATCAGGAGGTGTTGAAGTTTTTTTCTTCCTTGAAATCCCTGATGCTGCTATGTCCGCGCAAAGGCGAGGTCATGCACGTGTCTCGATGTACTACGGGTGTTCTGAAGAACCCTTCAGATCAGTCACAGCCTTGGGACATGTCATTCTCTCTGGTTACGAAGTCCCAGCAATTCAAAGAGGAACTCGGTGCCCAAATGGGCGAACGTCACCTGGCGAGTGACTGTTCCGGAAAACGTGCCACTCTGGGTACCAATGACCAAGAATTGGGAACAATATAAACGTGAGTTGTGTGCGGGCAATCAAGATGTTGCTACGAAGTGGTGGAAGGTGGAGGATTGGCTATTTCCTCAGAAGTATCCAAAAGCTCGCTTGGCGCTGATGGAGAATGGTGATGGACATACATTTGTGGGCAAAGTACGGAAATATCACTAACTGAACTACTAGAATGCGTTGTCTTCCATGGATCTTGGGATATTCAGGAAAATACTGAGTTTCGGAGCGACAGGGATGATCTGGACTCATCATATCCAGTATACCATGATTCAGTCCTAAGATGTCAAGCTTCTCGTAGCAAGCACAGTCCTAGCTACCATAGTCATGACACGGAATACACGTACAGTTGACCACTCTTTGTAATCTTGCTATCATGTGCTTCTCTTGCCTTGAGATGGTTGTTTGCTTACACCAAAGAAGACTCACTCGAACGAGAAAGTGTATTACATGGCTCAGATCGGCGTCGAGGATAAAAGCTCAATCAATGCCTTGGATATAGGGACCGCTTCAAGTGTAGATCATTGGAATTCGGATTCTTCTCCTTTCGGGGTGAAAGCTCAAGTCTGAGTTGGGTAAGAATATCAAAGATCACTACTACTAGACGACGTATCTGAAATCTTATGAATTTTCGGCTTAACATTTCTCCACTCGAAGCAATATGAATCTCAAATTCAGCTAGGGAAAAGAAGCGCTTTCCAAGCATAATAACAATAAACACGCATTGAGTTAGACCAAGCAGGTACAAATATTGGTCAGTTTATTGGTCTATGTGCATCGCAATTTTTGTCTTGTACGCTACGCTGAACAGGTGATGAGAAGGACGAAAAGTCGAGGGGTATACCATGCCATCAGGATCAGAACTCCAGCAATATGCTCTCTATACTCAGATCTCCGTCTTGGCAAGTTTGGCAGCGATTGCGTCGACGTCCTTGTCGTCGTCCTGTGCCACGGGCTCTTCTTGGGCCTCCTCTGCTTCCTCCAGAAGCTTCTCTCTCAACTTCTCGGCCTCCGCTTCCTCTTCTTCCTCCTCAGACTCCTCATCACTCTCGTCCTCGAGATCACTCAGGCTGTCGAGCCCCCATTCGTCTTCCATAATGACTTCGCCGGCCAGCTTCTCCTTTCGCTCCTCCAAAAGCTCCTTCAGGATCATGATCGATTGGTCCTCCTCAGAAAATTTGTTGCCATTGAGCTCAATCTTATTCAATGCCGGAAGAGCCACCTTAGAAGCATTCGCAAAAGCCTCCAAGCCCTTCGCGGTAATATCATTGTACTGCAATCTCAGCGTCTCAAGCTTCTTGTTCCCTCCCTTCGCCAAAGCATTAGCAACAAGAATACCGCCCTTCGCACTCAGCAATGAATCTCCAACACCAAGTTCCTGAATATCAGTCCAGCCGGGAGCAACAGTCGCTAGAGCCCTGGCGCCGAGTATGGTAAATGTATTATCCTGCAAATCCAGCACTTTGATCCCCTTCGCATGTCTCAGGCCATTTGTAAGAAGAAGGGTGATCCCCTCCTGTCGAATACCATTCTGGACCATCTTGACCTCCTTAACGCCAGTGTGCAAGCTGTAAGCCCTCGCCCAGGCTAACATGCTGCCATTCTCGAGTCGATTGCGGCCGCAGATGACAGTCTCAAGATCCGGGACAGACTTCCCAGCTTTCCGAGCCTCCTCCTTCTTACCATGCAAATTAGAGAGAGCGTCTGCAATCAATATCCCAGCATGGGGACCAAGTCCGTTATTATTAAGAATGAGATGTTGGAGGGGCACGTGCGACGAGAGGAAAGCGACGAGAGGGGCTTGCGTATTCAGACCGAAAGCGTTATCGTTAAGGTTGATGGTGTGCAGCTTTGGCAAAGTGAGTAGCGCCGTGAGAAGATGGGATAGTGCTTGCGGGATTTCGTTCAGCAGTCGTCCTGTAAATATGTCTGCCAGGTTCGCGATCTATCGAATATCGGTCAGCGCAGATTCTCAGCGTAAGAACATGGTTCAGAGTTTGAGGCATACTTGTAATGTCTTCTTGGTCTCGAGAACTTCACCCAACACTTTGCAAGCTTCAACTCCCAAAGTATTTCCCAGCAGTCGAATCTCCTCCACGTCGTCCATCTCTCTCAGAGTCTTAATGTGTACCTCGACATCCTCCTTCGTGTCCAGCTTCAGCCCTTTCCCCTCGAGCGAGAAAATCTTGGTATTCGGTGTCGGTGCCATATTTGCAAAAGAGTGGTGTGTTCAGCAAGTGTGTTGTATTTTTGTCTTGTTTATGTTGCTGGCAGAGTTGAAGAAGGTTGGTGGGGCAAAGTGTGTTGACTTCTATTTGACAGGGATTTAGCTTCGGATCGGCAAAACTTGTCTCCGAGATATATTTAAATGTCGTGATTCCGCATTTGTAATTCGCGGAAACATTCGAGAATCAGCATTTGGATGTACTATTACCAGAGCCTTCAAGTTGCGGATACAGAGCATCCAATGGCCTCAAAAGCAATCTCAATCTGTAAGCATTTCAGAAAGGCGCATGAATCTACACTTACAAGATACAGCAACCGCCACCGGCGCAAACATGGGTCGAGACCTTAAACCAGCAAGTCAAGCTGCTGCCAATGTAAAGGTGAGGATCTCTTCCTACTTAGTGGAATTCGAATTTGACAAGGATTAGCCATGTTGTGTATGCAAAGATGAGAAGGCCTCCCGAGACGAATGTATGCTCTTCAGCAATGCGAAAGACCCCCAAAAGGACTGTGCTTCCACGATCGACAAGTACAAGAGTTGCATGGCGGGCTTTGGGTTCCAGCTGCCTTAGCAAATTCTCGACCTACAAGAGAGCAGACGGAGGCAATTAGACTTGTATAATTCACATCGGGGCGTTGCATTGCTTGGGGCGCATTGGGGATTGTGTAGATATTGGACTCAAGAAATCACAGCTCTTGAAAGATCACAAGATCCACAGGATCCCCAAGTCTTACTTCACGCTTGATATTTTGTCCATACATGCACGAAGGCGGATATGTCATTTGTCTGATGTCCATCTCGAAATTGCCCAATTTTGGCCGAACTCTCCGGACGCCTTATTTGGAATATGCCTCGTCTAAGAAATTGGTATCATAGCCCAGCAAGTACGCTCTGAATTCCTACACTTCCCGAATCATCTCTCCGCATCACAAACGCCCTAAAATCGGTCTTCTGAAGCTTTTTCCCAGCACCACCAGGTGCGAAATTTCGAGACCTTTCGCGAAGAGCTTCTGATCCAATGATGAAAATGTTGCCAATCTCGCTCAAAACCTCTACACCTGCCTCGGCCTCCTTGCTGAGTGTTAAATCCTTTAGCGTCGACACATATTTCGAAATATCCTTAGTGACCATCAAACCACCAGTGGCGCTGACTTGGAACTTCTTGAAATGCTCAAATAACAAATCTCGAATACTAATCGCAATCTCACTGCTAAAAACTTCTAAATTCTGGCCATCAATTGCCTGGGAGACGAGTGAGTTGACGCGATTGAGATATGTGCAAATTGAGGTGCATGTCGGAGTCTGTAGTGTTTCGGCGAGATCGCTGTCTTTGGGACGAAAGTCCGCCTTCTTTTGAGCTGCCAACAACTTGGTAACCCAATTCAGTACCACGGTGATTGTGCTTCGCATGATAGTGTTGGTTTTCGACTCAATCCTCTCGACTCCTGACTTCGTTTGGATCTCCATCGCTCGCCGTACTGTCGTGTTCGATTCGGCTAAGCGGATCAGAACAGTGTTGATGAAACGTGACATGATGTTGGTTATTGTGATTGCCGGCTGTAGAGAAGGAAGGTAATTCATATCAGGCTCGGTCTTCAAAGTTTCTTGTGCAGCTGCTTGATCAGCAGCTGCATCAAGCGCTGTCTCAATGTAGACTTGGCCCATACTCGTCAGGAGGAGATTTAGTAGAGCCGAAACGTCCTTTGGAGTATCACTTCCACTACCAAGTTCTAAGGCCCGTCGAACGCCTTCAGCGAGCCATTTGAGCATACGCTTCGAGTTAGGTACGCTCAGGACACCGTCTTCGTCCGAGACCTCGATTTCGTTCTTGTTCTTGTCTGTGTCACGAAGTCCAGCAACCCTCAACATCATAGCTTTCTGAGTTGGTGTGAGCTCTGATGAGTCCAAACGGTCGATGTATGCATCCTTTGCAGTCGCTAAAAGCTGGGTGCCTTGCTGAGCCAGAGATGCCATGAACCCCGTAGGAGTTTTCTTCCGCCGAGAATGGTAAATAGTAAATTTGAAGAGCAAGGAAGAATACAGTTCTTCTAAGCTCTTTCTCTCACGAT
>Ga0302140_10002411_pt1 | contig 24278 bp, 19 predicted proteins | sample I_Bog_E1_1_FD_202095 | JGI IMG/M metagenome (GOLD analysis project Ga0302140, IMG submission 202095) | Peat permafrost microbial communities from Stordalen Mire near Abisko, Sweden - I_Bog_E1_1 | ecosystem: Environmental > Terrestrial > Soil > Wetlands > Peat | place: Sweden: Abisko, Stordalen... | reverse complement strand
GCCGTAATATTAAGCCGGTTTATGCCCATTATCCGCACCATTGCCCCATTTGTGGCGGGGGTTAGTAAAATGCCATTCATGAAATACAGCCTTTACAACATTATCGGCGGTACGGCGTGGATTTTGGTTTTCCTGTTCGCGGGTTTTTTCCTGGGTAATGTGCCGTTTTTTAAAGCGCATTTTGCATTGGTGGGCGTGGTAATAATTTTGATCTCAATCCTACCGCCAATCGTCGCGGCTATAAACAGCCGGGCAAAAAAATCAGCCTGAAAAAGCTTGCTATTTGGCAAAAAGTGCTGACAATATTCTGTCAGTGACAAAATATTGTCAGTAGTTAAGTTACTAAAAATCAGCGCTGTAGCGCTTTGTAGCATGGTGTAGCACGTGTAGCGCTACATACAAATACAGACATTTAAATGACAATCGCGTTTTGCTCGGGTCAGATCTTCCTTCTCAAAAACTCAAATACCACATAGCCGATAAACGCGGCAACCATGGCGATCAGAAAATTATTGAGGGTAAAAATATCGTTTATCGCCCAAAAAAAGCCCCTGCGCCTGCCATTGCCGCTCTTGTTGAACTCGCCCATCAATAAATTCGAGTAAAACAAAAACACAATAAAGGCCAGCTCGATCAGCGCCCGGAAATACTTGGAATATGGCTTTCTTATTAAAGGCTTCATGTTAACGCGGGCCAAATTTGCCGACAGGTCAAAATACAAAAAAAGCCCGAAACTTTAGCTAACAGGCATTATTATCGCTTTATAAAATCCATTTCCCGAAATTTTGACAAATGTTTCCGTGCAATAGCCCTATAAAATACCTTGCAAATCAGGATATTTGCTAAGGTATAACCAATACAAATCTTTTTTACCGAAATTAATTTCAAAATAGCTGCGGGTGCGTGGTCGTGCCTCAAATATTACGGCCTGCACCTGCTGGTTTATTTAAAGAAACCTTGACATGGGAAAGTTAAAAATAATGCCGCTTCGCCTTGCATCCCTGGTGCTCGGGTTGTTCCTGATCGGAACGGTTGCCGCGGCGCAACCCAAGCCCGACAGACTGGAAGGCCTTTGGTATAATGATATCAAAAGCGCGAAGGTGCAAATCAGCCGGGGCAATGACGGCAAGTTTTACGGCAAGGTAGTTTGGCTGAAGGAACCGCTAAAAAACGGCAAACCCAAAGTGGACGAACTGAACGAGGACCCCAAACTGCGCACCCGGCCGCGCCTTGGCTTGCCCGTTTTGAACGGCTTTGTAAAGGACGGCGACGAAAAATATGACGACGGCACCATTTACGACCCAAATAACGGCAAGACGTATAGCTGTAAGATTACTTACAAAGGCAATACGCTGGATATACGGGGGTATATCGGCATATCGCTGTTCGGACGCACAACAACGTGGTCGAGGGCGGAATAAAATTTAATTATTGTTTGGAAAACATGAGTACTAAAAGAGTTATAAAAAAAGTTGCGGTACTGGGTTCGGGCGTAATGGGCAGCCGTATTGCCTGCCATTTTGCCAATATCGGCGTGCAGGTGCTGCTGCTGGATATCGTGCCTAAAGACGCCCCCGCGGCCGATAAAAAAGCAAGAAATAAGATCGTTAATGATGCGCTGGATTTTGCGTTGAAGTCGAACCCCTCCCCCATCTACCTTAAAAAATTTGCCACCCGGATAACTACCGGGAATTTTGACGATGATATGCCGAAGATCGCTGATTGCGATTGGGTAATTGAAGTGGTGGTTGAACGGCTGGACATTAAACAGCAGGTTTTTGAAAAGGTGGAGAAATTCCGCAAGCAGGGTACGCTCATTACCTCTAATACATCGGGCATTCCCATCCACCTGATGGCCGAAGGGCGCAGCGAAGATTTCAGAAAGCATTTTTGCGGCAGCCACTTTTTTAATCCGCCGAGGTATTTAAAACTGCTGGAGATCATCCCCACCAAAGAAACAAACCCCGAGGTAAGCGAATTTTTGATGGCATACGGCGAAAAGTACCTGGGCAAAACGACGGTACTGGCCAAAGATACACCGGCGTTCATCGGTAACCGTATAGGGGTATTCAGTATTATGTCGCTGCTCCACTATGTAGATAAAACCGGGTTAACGGTTGAGGAAGTGGATAAACTGACCGGGCCGGTGATCGGTCACCAGAAATCGGCTACTTTCCGCACCAACGACGTAGTTGGTTTGGATACGATGGTACACGTCGCCAACGGCCTTAAAAAAAACGCGCCGGATGATGAAGCAAATGCACTGTTCGCCATCCCTGAATTTGTAACCGCAATGGTAAAAAACAACTGGCTGGGCAGCAAAACCAACCAGGGCTTTTATAAAAAGGAAAAAGTTGACGGGCAGAACCAATTTTACGCGCTCGACCTGAAAACGCTGGAGTACAAGCCTTCGCAAAAGGTGAAGTTTGCCACGCTGGAAACTACCAAAACGATTGATAACCTGAAAGACAGGCTTAAAGTGCTGGTAGCCGGCAAGGATAAAGCAGGCGAATTTTACCGCGGGACTTTTTACCCGCTGTTTGCCTACTCAAGCAACCGCATCCCGGAGATTTCCGACGAGCTTTATAAAATAGATGACGCCATGGAAGCTGGTTTCGGCTGGGAAATCGGACCGTTCAAAAAATGGGATGCGCTTGGCGTTGCCGATACGGTAAAAGCGATGGAAGCTGCCGGCAACAAACCCGCGCAATGGGTTTATGATATGCTGGCATCGGGTGCGAGTTCTTTTTATAAGATCGAAGACGGCAAAAAGCTTTATTACGATATTCCATCAAAAAGCTATAAAGTTATTCCCGGCACAGAAGGCTTTATCCTGCTGGACAATATTCGCGCTTCGCATACTGTATGGAAAAACAGCGGCACCACCATTACTGATATTGGCGATGGCATACTGAACCTGGAATTCCACACCAAAATGAACACGATTGGCAGCGAGGTGATCGAAGGCATCAACAAAGCCATTACCCTTGCCGAAAAAGAATACAAAGGCCTGGTGATCTCGAATGAGGGCGCCAACTTTAGTGCCGGTGCAAATGTAGGTCTTATCTTTATGATGGCCGTTGAGCAGGAATTTGACGAGCTGAACATGGTGATCAAAGCCTTCCAGGACACCATGATGCGAATCAGGTATTCATCCATCCCTGTGGTAGCTGCGCCGCACCAGATGGCCCTTGGCGGCGGCTGCGAGCTTTGCCTGCACGCCGACAAAGTAGTTGCCCATGCCGAGTTGTACATGGGCCTGGTGGAATTTGGCGTCGGCCTGATTCCCGGCGGCGGCGGCTCTAAAGAGTTTGCGCTGCGTTTATCGGACGAACTGCAAGACGGCGATATCGAACTAAACAATTTCCGCGACAGGTTTTTGACTATCGGTCAGGCCAAAGTTTCTACTTCGGCCGATGAGGCCTTTGAGTTTGGTTACCTGAAAAAAGGCCGGGACATGGTAGTGGTATCGCGCAACAGGCTACTTGCAGAAGCTAAAGAGCAATGCCTGTTAATGGCGGAGGAAGGGTACTCGCAACCAGTACCGCGCAAGGATATCCGTGTATTGGGCAAACAAGCCTTGGGCCTTGCTTATGTTGGGGCAAACTCCATGCTGAGCGGTCATTATATCAGTGAGCACGATGCGAAGATATCGCAAAAGCTGGCCTACGTGCTGGCGGGCGGAGACCTTTCACAGCCAACCCTGGTGAGCGAGGAGTATTTGCTTGGGATAGAACGCGAGGCATTTTTATCGCTTTGCGCTGAGAAGAAGACTTTGGAGAGAATACAATCTATCTTAACCGGGGGCAAAACCCTCAGGAACTAAAAAAGAAAACAAATGAACGCATACATAGTAGCAGCACGACGCAGTGCAGTAGGCAAAGCTGGTCGCGGGGGGTTCCGTTTTACGCGGCCTGATACCTTGGCTGCCGAAGTGATCAAAGACCTGATAGCGACAGTGCCTAACGTGGATAAAGAGCAGATTGAAGACGTGATCGTTGGCAATGCGACACCCGAGGCGGAGCAAGGGCTGAATGTAGCCCGGCTGATCTCGCTGATGGCGCTGGACACTGATAAAGTGCCTGGCATGACCGTGAACCGGTATTGTGCATCGGGGTTGGAAACCATTGCCATTGCATCGGCAAAAATTCATAGTGGCATTGCCGACTGCATTATTGCCGGTGGCGTGGAAAGCATGAGCCTGCTGCCTATGGGTGGGTGGAAAATTGCCCCCAATGCGGATGTAGCACTTGCGCATCCCGACTATTACTGGGGCATGGGCCTCACCGCAGAAGCAGTGGCAAAGGAATACAAGATCGGCCGGGATGAACAAGACGAATTTGCTTTTCAATCGCACCAGAAAGCCATCAACGCGATAAAAGAAGGGAAATTTAAAAACCAGATCGCATCGGTGAGTGTAAGCGAAACCTACCTTGACGAGAGCGGGAAAAAGAAGAAAAGAGATTTTACGGTAGATATCGACGAAGGACCGCGCGCCGATACCTCAATGGATGCATTGGCGAAACTAAAACCTGTGTTCGACGCCAAAGGTGTGGTTACCGCTGGTAATTCGTCGCAAACCAGCGATGGTGCTGCATTTGTAATGGTGGTTAGCGAACGGTTTTTAAAAGCCAATAACCTGACACCTATCGCCAGGTTGGTAAATTATGCCGTGGCCGGCGTGCCACCGCGGATCATGGGCATTGGCCCGATAGAGGCCATCCCCAAAGTATTGAAGAAAGCTGGCATGAAGCAACAGGAAATTGAATTGATCGAACTGAACGAGGCATTTGCGTCGCAGTCGCTGGCCATCATCAAAGCGCTCAGTTTAAACACCGAAATATTGAACGTAAACGGCGGCGCGATTGCGCTGGGCCACCCGTTGGGTTGTACAGGGGCGAAGCTATCGGTTCAGCTTTTTGATGAGTTGAAGCAAAGAAAGAGCAAATATGGTATGGTGACCATGTGCGTGGGGACGGGGCAAGGAGCGGCGGGGATATTTGAATTGTTGTAGCGAAAAGGTAAGTATAGTAGCAGTTACCCTCTTTTCCGCGAAGCGGAAGAGAGGGTCGACCAGTCCCGTACGTACGGGATAGTCGGGGTGAGTCAACCCGGCGGACAATCGCGCTAATGCATTGACGTTAACATCCGCGGGGTAGACTCACCCGGTCATCGCTGCGTTCGACCACCCTCTCTTCGCCTGCGGCGGAAAGAGGGTAGCTGCAATATTTTGGAAAGATTATAAACAGGAACAAAAACATTAAAAACCAATAGTCATGAGTACAGTAGCAGAACAGACGCATTTAAAAGGCGGCGAATTTTTGATAAAAGATACCAATGCTGAAGACGTGTTCATCCCGGAAAATTGGGACGAAGAACAGCTGATGATCGCGCAAACCTGCGAGGATTTCATCAACCAGAAAGTGGTGCCAATATTGAACCGCATCGACGCGCAGGAGGAAGGCCTGATGGTAAAACTGATGGACGAAGCCGGCGAACTGGGTATGCTGGGCGTATCCATCCCAGAGGAATATGGCGGCTTTGGTAAGGATTTCACTACATCGATGCTGGTGAGCGAAAAAACGGGGCCGGGCGCTTCTTTTTCGGTGGCTGCCATGGCGCACACCGGCATTGGTACGCTGCCCATCTTGTATTATGGTAACGACGACCAAAAAAATAAGTATATCCCAAAACTAACTACCGGTGAATGGAAAGGCGCTTATTGTTTAACTGAACCGGGTTCAGGTTCGGATGCCAACTCCGGCAAAACCAAAGCCACTTTATCTGCCGATGGTAAACATTACCTGCTTAACGGTCAAAAAATGTGGATCACTAACGGTGGTTTTGCGGACATCTACACTGTTTTTGCCAAGATCGATAACGACGAAAACCTGAGTGCCTTTATCGTCGAAAAAAGCTTTGGTGGCATCTCCTTAAACCCAGAGGAGCATAAAATGGGCATCAAAGGCAGCTCAACCCGCCAAGTGTTTTTTAACGACTGCCCGGTCCCGGTTGAAAACCTGCTTTCTGAACGTCAAAATGGGTTCAAAATCGCAGTAAATATCCTTAATCTCGGCCGCATCAAATTAGGCGGCGCGGCATTGGGCGGCGCAAAGGCGGTTGTCACCAATGCAATTAAATATGCCAATGAGCGTGAGCAGTTTGGCCGGCCGATTGCTAAATACGGGGCGATCCGTTACAAATTGGCGGAGCAGGCCATCCGTTTATATGCCTCCGAAGCTGCCACTTATCGCGCCAGCCAAAACATCGAAGACGCTACGCATAGCCTGATAGAGAGCGGCATGGATTCTGGAAAAGCCAAGCTGAAAGGCACCGAGGAGTTTGCCATCGAGGCTGCGATCATCAAGGTTCATGCATCCGAAATGCTGGATTACGTGGTGGATGAAGGTGTACAGATATACGGCGGCATGGGCTATAGCGCCGAAGCGCCGATGGAACGCGCTTATCGCGACAGCCGTATTAACCGCATATTTGAAGGCACCAATGAGATTAACCGCATGCTGACCGTCGATATGATGCTGAAACGCGCCATGAAAGGCGAACTCGACCTGATGGGCCCAGCACAAAAGGTAGCTGCGGATTTAATGAGCATCCCCGATTTCGGTATTGAAGAACAGGATTTCTTCACCACAGAAAAAAAATATATCAGCAACTTTAAAAAGGCCGTGCTGATGGTAGCCGGATCAGCAGTACAAAAACTAATGATGAGCCTGGCCAAGGAGCAGGAAATATTGATGTACATTGCCGATATGCTGATAGAGACTTATGTGAGTGAATCAGTACTATTACGGGTAGAAAAACTGGCCGGTCAGCGCGGTGAGGACAAAGTGAGCGAGCAAAAGGACATGATGCAGGTTTATATCCGCGACGCAGCCGACAAGATTTTTAAGGCCGGCAAGGAAGCATTGAATTCCTTTGTTGAAGGCGACGAAGCCAGGATGATGATGGTTGGTTTAAAGCGCTTTACCAAAACAGAAGCCATAAATACCACCGCAGCACGCCGAAGAATTGCCGCAAAATTGATCGACGAAAATAAATATTGTTTCTAGATAGGCATTGGTCACTGGTCATTAGTCATTGGTATTGCCGCGTAGGTAAAGGCGGCGATAATCAAACAGACCAATGACCAATTGCCAATGACCAATGACCAATGACCAATGACGACAAGGTTATTTGACTGCATCGAAATCCAGGCCCAGGCGCCTGTTCCCAACCTGTTAAACGGTAAATTAAACGGTGCGTGGGTGCACTACAGCACACAGCAGGCGCACCAGATGATACACCGTTTGGCCAAAGCATTGTTGGATATGGGTGTCTCCGCCAATGACTGGACAACTGAAGGCCGGGATAAAATTGGTTTGATCAGCGCCGGGCGTCCCGAGTGGTTGATAACAGACCTGGCCGTGCAGTTAACAGGAGCCATCCTCGTTCCTTTGTACCCTAACACCGGGCCAAAAGAGCTGCAGGAAATATTATTCGAAGCAGGCGTTAAATATCTGTTTGTAGGGAATAAAGACCTTTATGATAAAGTAACCGCCGTTCTTTCCGAACTCCCCGATCTTAAAAAGGTTTTCACTTTTGACCAGGTGGATGGCGCCGTAAATTGGGAGACGCTGCTGAAGTCCTTCGACAATGCTGATCATGACAAGATAAAAACCATTTGCGATCAAATTGAGGAAGATAACATCTCCACCATTATCTATACTTCCGGCACTACCGGTCGTCCAAAGGGTGTGATGTTAACGCACAAAAATATCCTGAGCAATGTAAAAACATGCGCCATTTTACTGCAGCAGGTACCGTTTAAGGAAAAACGTGCACTGAGCTTTTTACCGCTCAACCACATTTTCGAAAAAATGACGAGCTACATTTACCTGTTCAACGGTTATACCATCTATTATGCGGAAAGTATGGATACGATTGGGCCGGATCTGAAGGATGTAAAGCCCTCTATTTTTACTTCGGTGCCGCGGCTGCTCGAAAAGGTTTTTGAAAAGATCATGATCACGGGACAAAGCCTTACCGGGATAAAAAGAGCGATATTTTTTTGGTCGATAAAACTTGCAGAGCGCTTTGAGTTGGAAAACAGGGGCACATGGTATAATATGCAACTGGCAATTGCCGATAAACTGGTGTTTAAGAAATGGCGGGAAGCTTTGGGCGGCAATGTGGAAATCATATTGCTGGGCAGCTCGGCCACACCGATAAGGCTGGAGAAAATATTTACTGCGGCGGGGGTAAATGTGATGGAAGGTTACGGCCTTACGGAGACATCGCCGGTAATTGCCGTTAATCATTATAAAATAGGTGAACGCAGATTCGGTACCGTGGGGCCGCTGATCGATGAGGTTGAGGTAAAAATCGCCGAAGATGGCGAGATACTTTGCAAAGGTCCGAACATTATGGCTGGATACTACAAACAGCCGGAATTGACTGCCGAAGTGGTCACCGACGGATGGTTCCACACCGGCGATATTGGCGCGTTTGACGGCCCTTTCCTTAAAATAACCGACCGTATAAAGGAAATATTCAAAACATCCGGAGGCAAATATGTGGCGCCGCTGCCTATTGAGAACCGCATGAAAGAAAACGTGTTCATCGAACAGATGATGGTGATCGGTTCCAACCGGAAATTTACCGCGGCGTTGATCGTGCCGTCATTCGTTAACCTCCGCTCGTGGTGTGCAGCAAATAAGGTTAGCGGTTCCTCCATCGAAGACATGGTTAAAAATCCGAAAGTTATTGAATTGTACGAGTCGATCGTGGATAAGTATAACCCCGAATTTAACCACGTTGAGCAGGTAAAAAAGATCGCTTTGCTGCCTGCTGAATGGTCGATCGACGGTGGTGAGCTAACCCCTACCGGCAAAATGAAACGCCGGATTATCCTGGAAAAATACAATAAGGAGATCGAAAAGATCTATGCCGATGCAACCAACATAAACCCTGTGCATGTATGAACACCCTGCAACTGAGCATCAATGATAAACTTGCCGTAATAACGCTCGACCGGGGCCGGTCAAACCCGATCAACCTGGAGATGATTGCCGAACTGACGGACACTATAAAAAGCCTTGAGGGCAATGATGAAGTTGCGGGCGTGATCCTGGCGGGAAAAGAGAATTTCTTTTCTTCAGGGGTCGATTTGATCGAAGTTTACGATTACGACGAGCAAAAGATCAGGCAGTTTTGGATTGACCTGCTCGATTTGCAAACAGCCTTTTTCAGTTTTAAAAAACCATTAGTCGCCGCTATTACCGGGCATAGCCCCGCCGGTGGCTGCGTGCTGGCCATCTGTTGCGATTACCGCGTAATGGCACAGGGTAAATATATTATCGGGCTGAACGAAGTGCCTGTAGGGATCGTCGTCCCCGACACCATTTGCGAAAACTATGCATTCTGGATCGGTAAACGGAAAGCCTACCAGTACCTGCTCGAAGGTAAGTTATTAACAGTCGACGAAGCGCTGCGAGATGGTCTGATCGATGAAGTTTGCGAACCCGAAAATGTAATGGAAGCCGCAGAGCGGAAAATTCGCGCCTATATGAAATTCAACGCGGCCACCTGGAGCCTAAGCAAGCTGAACCTTCGCGGTGAGCTGATCTCCCGGTTAAAAGCTGATAAGACCGCCGGCCTCGAGCTGATGCTTAAACAATGGTGGGCGCCGGAAACAAGGCAAACCCTGCACTATATCGTCCAAAATTTAAAAAATCCTCCAGCTAAAAAAGCTTAATTATTATGGCGACTACACCGGTAAACCCGCCCGCAGCAGCCCTCAACGGCATGTTAAGGGAAGACGCTCTTAAAGGCAAAACCATCATCATAACGGGTGGTGGCACAGGCCTGGGTAAAGCTATGGGCACTTATTTTTTGCAGTTAGGCGCCAACCTGGCCATCACCAGCAGAAAGCTGGACGTTTTGCAAAAAACGGCGGCCGAAATGGAAACCCAAACCGGGGGCAAAGTACTGGCGGTTGCCTGTGATGTGCGTAATTATGAAGAGGTGGAGAAAATGCTTCAATCTGCGATCGAAGCTTTTGGCCGTGTAGACGTTGTGGTGAACAATGCAGCAGGTAACTTCATCTCCCCGACAGAACGTCTTTCAGCAAATGCATTCTCGGCGGTCATCGATATTGTATTAAAAGGCTCGGTGAACTGCTCGCTGGCTGCGGGGAAATATTGGATAAAAGACGGCCTGCCGGGCAACATTCTTAATATCATCACAACTTACGCTTTCACCGGATCAGCTTACGTAGTGCCGTCAGCCTGTGCAAAGGGCGGCGTACTGGCGATGACGCGTTCCCTGGCGGTTGAATGGGGCAGACATGGCATCAGGGCTAATGCAATAGCCCCGGGACCATTCCCTACCAAAGGTGCATGGGACCGTCTGCTGCCCGGCGACCTGGCCGAAAAATTTGATCCGCAAAACCGGGTTCCGTTAAAGCGCGTTGGCGCTCACCAGGAACTGGCTAATCTTGCTGCTTTCCTGGTATCTGATTTTTCCGCTTATATCAATGGCGAAGCGATTACCATCGACGGCGGCGAATGGCTGCAGGGCGCTGGTCAGTTCAGCGGGCTTGAAGCGGTGACCGATCAAATGTGGGACATGGTAAGCCTTATGACTAAAGGCGCTAAAGGCAGCTAAGCCTTGTTCGCCTCACACCGATCCGTCTTCAAAGTAACGTTGTCAAGGTAAGTTATTTGATATCGAATACCAAACATTTGATGCTATTCTCCTGTATTTCCACAAAAACAACATAATAGCATATTTCCCGGTGTTGAACAGGCCATCAGGGTTAATCTGTGTCACCCTCTTTTAGCGTCCCGTAGTACTTTTTGAGCTTTGCCGCAGCCCTTATTTGTGAGCGGCATCACTTTTTCCTGTGCCCGCAATCATTCCCCATTGTTGCATTTAAAATAACCTTGCATTATGAAAACGATAAACATTAAACACATCACCAATTTGCACAATGATGCACTGCGGGGCCTCGATTTTTACCGTCAGGAATTGACCATATTACAAGAACGTCTCGACGAAATAACCGCTGAAAATACCGGCGTTGAAGTCCTGGAAAAAGTCGACCATTTCCAGGACGAATTTATTATCCACAAAAAATATCTCGATGAACTCTACCGGGAAATTCACAAAAACCTGCGGGACATAGAAGAACAAATAAAGGGCAATTCGGGCTTTGTAGCTGGCGGGGAAATTGAACGAAACCAGTATCTTTATGAACAATATGTAACCGAAGAAAAGCTGTTCAATGAACTGCGCCATGAGTTTAACCGTTTCGCGTCCGAATGGATGTAGTTGGTTAACCGTCATCAAAAAGCGCGGCATATGGCACCGGTAAATAGGTCACCGTAAGCAATTGAACTAAATAAAAAAATGGATTTTATCGCCAAAATACATGATTTCTTTAATGAAACGGGCGCTATCGCCCGTTTTGCATGGAATTTCTTCACGGAAGGCCTAAAGCCCAGGTTTGAACTCAAAGAGCTTTTGAATCAATGTTACTTCATTGGCTATAACTCATTCCCGCTTGTTGCATTAACAGGCTTTATTATGGGCCTGGTGCTCACCATGCAGCTTCGTCCGTCACTTGAAAACTACGGTGTTGCTTCGGAACTGCCGATGATGGTTGGGATAGCCATTATACGCGAGATAGGCCCGGTGATCACAGCTTTAATTTTTGCGGGCAAGATCGGCAGTAGTATTGGCGCTGAACTGGGATCCATGAAGGTTACGGAGCAGATTGATGCGATGGAAGTGGCCGGCACTAACCCCTTTAAATACCTGGTTGCAACCCGCGTGCTGGCAACCACGCTCATGCTGCCGATCCTTACCGTGCTGGGCGACGCGATCTCTTTATTTGGCGCATACGTCGGGGTAAACATTCGCTCGGTCACCAGTTTTCATTTGTTTTTTACTGATGTTTTTCACACACTTGCCTACGGCGATTTTGTGCCTGCTTTTATCAAGACTTTTTTCTTTGGCTTTGCCGTGGGTATTATCGGCTGCTATAAAGGGTACAATTCAAATAAAGGCACGCGCGGTGTGGGCTTTTCGGCAAATTCAGCCGTGGTATTGTCGTCGGTACTGATCTTTATCATCGATTTGTTGGCCGTCCAGATTACCGACCTTCTAGGTTTGAATATATGAAATGGCCGCACCACATATCGCCCGTAAAAACAATCGAAATACCCTTTAACGGCCCTGTCATCGCTGTTGAACACCTGTGCAAATCCTTTGGTGAAAATGTGGTACTGGATGATTTTAACCTGACTGTAGCAAAAGAAGAAAATGTTGTAGTGCTGGGCAGGTCGGGCGCCGGGAAATCGGTGCTGATAAAATGCATCATCGGACTGATGAAGCCAGATGATGGCAGAATATTGGTTTTTGGCGAAAATGTAGTAGAAATAGATCACGACGAACTGGACCACATGCGTACAAAAGTTGGTTTTCTTTTTCAAAGCAATGCGCTTTATGATTCGATGACCGTACGAGAGAACCTCGAATTTTCTTTACGCAGGCACTGGTTCCGGGTTTCGCAGGCGGAAATAGACGCGCTGGTGATGGAATCACTGGAAAACGTAGGGTTGCCGCACACAGCAGAAATGATGCCGGCGGAATTATCAGGCGGTATGGCAAAGCGCATTGCGCTTGCCCGGACGATGATCTTAAAACCCGAAATTATTTTATATGACGAGCCAACTACCGGCCTCGACCCTGTTACTGCGAGGGAGATCGATCAGCTGATTGTGAAACTGCAAAAGAAATATCATGCATCTTCCATAATTATTTCGCATGATATGAATTGTGTAAAAAATACAGCCGACAGGGTTGCGCTGTTGCTTGATGGGAAATGCTATATGCATGGCACCTACGACGAGCTTGAACACTCGGATGATGAAAATGTTAAACAGTTTTTTGAATGAAAAAATGGCAAACCAGGGTGGCAATAATATAAAACTCGGCGTCTTCGTGATCGTAGGATTGGCGGCGCTGATATTCGGTTTTTACATGATCGGCAAAAACCGCAACCTTTTTGGGTCGAACTTTGAGCTGAAGGTTCATTTTTCAAATTTGAATGGGCTAATCGAAGGCGACAATGTGCTGTTTTCAGGCATCCAGGCCGGAACGGTTAAAACGGTCGACATCGTTAACGATTCGACCATCGAGGTTGTACTGCTGATCGATAATTCAATAAAACCATTTGTGCATAAAAATGCGGTCGCCGCCATTGGGACGGAGGGCCTCATGGGCGATAAAGTTGTAAATATTTCGCCGGGGAAAGGCACAAGCCCGCTGGTGGGAGATGGAGACCTCTTATCCGACAGGGAAATTATCAGCACTGACGAATTGCTGGAAACTTTGTCTAAAACCGGTAAAAATGTGCAAACCATATCGGAGGCGCTGAAAGGTACTGTCTTACTGATTAACAGCAGCTCAGTTTGGAGCCTGCTCAACGACAAGAGTTTATCGGCGGGGGTAAAATCAACGCTAAATAATATTAATCAAGCCAGCGTAAATGCTAACAAAATAACAGGCGCCTTATACGAAGTGGTTGACCAGGTTAAACATGGGAAAGGCGTGGCCGGCGCCTTATTGGCCGACACCGGCCTATCCTCAAATTTAACGGAAACAATGGCCAGGATTAAATCGGCCGGTAATAATATCAACAACCTTACCGCCCAACTGAACAACATGGTTACTGAACTTAACAGCGACCTAAACAATCAAAAAGGCACCGCCCATCTTTTATTAAAAGATACCGCGCTCGCCAAAAACATCGGCACTACGATGGAAAATGTAAAAAAAGGCACCGATAACTTTAACCAGGACATGGAAGCCCTGAAGCACAATTTTCTGTTCCGCGGTTATTTTAAGAACCTTGAGAAAAAACAGCAAAAGGAAAAAGTGCAGCCGGCAGCCCAATAGCTTTAATGCCAAATTAGATTTAAAGATAAAGGGAGTACATCATATCGATGCGCCCCCCTTTTATCTAAAAAATATAAAATAGTTTCGTTCAGTCACCGTCGGGTTCGGCATTTGGAATACTTACGACCCGGTAAGCTTTCTGGTTGTTTGCGTCGGTGAACGGCAGATAATAAACATCGTCGGGCGACACGTAATACGTTTTGTCGTTTAGGACGATCTTCCGGCAACCAACAGGCAGCTGGGGTACCGCATCGCCGATTTTGAAGACCGGGACTGATTTGTTTATTTCAGTATCGCCGGTATTTAAAACGCCGTCTTTGCCGGCGATCACAAATGTCTTATTGCCTTTATCGTCGGTACCTTCCTTGTAATAAACACCGTTGAACTCATAGTACTGATGCTCGTCGATCCATATCGATTGCGCCCCATCAGGCAATTTTGGCACCCCTGCCCCAACCGGCGGAACGGTTACCACATAGCCGGTACTGTCGGGCCGGTAAAAAATACCGCCGTAATAGTAGTACTGATCGGGGCCCCAGTAAAAGGGGTAATAACCAAAGGGCAAAGCACCGATAAAGAAGCCAATGTGGGGATACCCATAATAACCTCTGTAAAAACCACCGCGAAAACCATAGTTGCCGTGCAGGCCGCCCCGGAAACCGCTGGTGCCATGATAGCCTCCGCCCCGACCGGCTGCGCCATGACTTGCACCACCGTGAGTCGCACTTGTATGCGTCCCGCCACCGCTATGCGCCCCGCCGCCGCCTGAATGTCCGCCGCCGCCGTGGCCGCCATGCTGGGCGAGCACAGCCGGGCAAAAAAACAATATCATCAGCATGGACAGCCCTATGCCTGATATACACTTGATTACATTTTTCATAATGGATTATTTAAAGAAATTTTTGATAGATGCCACCATTTTTGGCTTATACCAAAACTAAAGTTCGTTGGGGTGCGGCAGAATGACCAAACTCACGCAGAAAGATGAGTGCTATCACCTGATTTTGCTCAACATCAGTTGTTTATATGACCGCCGTCATTAAATGCCCCAACGATATGCAGAATCTTTGTACAGTATTTAAAACCTGATTTTATGAAAACGATCCTTGTCCTTACCGACTTTTCGAAAAATGCGACCCACGCAGCGGCTGAGGCTTTAACATTGAGCGGGAAACTGCACGCCGACCTTCTGCTTTTCAACACCTATATTACCTATCCTACAGCAGCCTCATACGCCGGAGCGGATTGGGTAGCAGAAGAATTCGCCGAAAGGCAAACGCAGAGCAAGCTTGCCCTTGAAATGCTGACAGAGGGCCTGGAATCCCTAAGTAATGAGCTGGACGAGGGCGACAGGATTCCATCCATTTATTGGCAATCGGAAGATTGTGACCTGGCTTATAAAGTGAATGAGATTTGCCGCCACAAAAATATCGAGCTCATCGTGATGGGCACGCGGGCCGATAACCCGGGCGACTTTCTGTATGGCGAGGATACGGATGCGGTAATTCAACATGCAAAACGGCCAGTGCTGATCCTCCCCGCAAAAACAAATATCAAACATATCAGAAAGATAGTGTTTGCGACCGATTTTGATGACGCTGACATTTACGCGCTGCACCAGCTGATAAAACTGGGTAGTGCCCTTCACTGGCAGATCGATGTTGTTCACGTAGTAAGGCCCGGGAATGAAGACGACACGGAGCACGGTCCTAAGCACACGTTTTTTGAAGCTTTCGCCAAATTGAACTACCAGGGCCAGGCCTACCATGAACTAAGCGGAACAAGCGTGATTGCCAAGCTGCAACATATCTGCAACGAGAATGGTACGGGCCTGTTGGCCATGCTGCACCACCAGCATTCGCTTTTCGCAAGGTTATTTAAACACAGCAAAACAAAGGAAATATTGATCAATCAAAAACTTCCCCTGTTGGTATTTCCTTCTTCGGCACGGGAAAAAGATTGCTGACAATTACCAACTAAACCATCAGCTATTCAGGCAACGATGGATTGTGAATAGCAATTCCGCCTCATCGAATGGTTTAATGAGGTAATTTGTGATGCCTAGCGCGTAGGCTTTTTCCAGCTCCCAGCGCTCTGATTTTGCGGTGATAAATATAAATGGCAAACCCGCTGTTTGTTTATTTTTCCGCAGCGCCTCCAATGTGTGGTAGCCGTCCATTTTGGGCATTAAAATATCGCATATGATCATGTCGGGCACCCGGGCGGCTATCACTTCCAGAGCCTCGGCCCCATTTTCGGCCGTAAGCACATCAAACCCTTCCAGCTCCAGCAATTCGGCAGTATTCTCCCTGATGTCGTTATTGTCTTCGATAATCATTATAGTCCTTTTCATAATAGCATGTTTAGGGGCCACATAATTATATATTGAAAAAAAATCTATGGTTAAAATTACTCAGAACAAACCGGATAGCATATCATACGGGTAAATATTTTTTGCCAAATCCGCCCCTAAAATATTCGTATTGAAAAGGTTAAGGGCAGGCAATAGTCCCCTATGTCACGCTGCAGAATATAAAAGAGTGCGCAATATCAAAAAACAGGCTGACGACGGTCATTCTTTTGGCCAGCGTTAATTAGAAAATTTGAACATCGGATTTTTTAAACAAATGGCATGGATACCGTCCGTACCGGAAGCGGATAGGATCAGGTAAAATGAATTTGCACGGGTCTGCTGTGAAAAAATATCAGACAAATAATACGCAACCAGATGAAAAATATATTAGTACTTACCGACTTTTCCGAAAACGCTTCGCATGCAGCAGAATCGGCGGTTGTTCTTGCCGGCAAAATGCATGCAAACCTATTACTGTTTCACAACTTCCAGGGCTTTCCGGTTACGCCATTTTATGCAGGCGGCGCGCTGGTTGTTGATGAACCCGCCTGGATTAACGAAGAAAGCAAAAACAACCTGAACCAACTTGAAAAAAGGCTTGACCCTATTGCTGACGAACTGGATGAAGACGACCGAAGGCCAACCATACGCTGCGAATGTAACGAGGGTAACCTGGCTGAAAACATTAAATTTATTGCCGCAAAAAAAGAGATAGAACTGATGGTGATGGGCGCCCGTACGGAAGACCCGATCGATCATTTCTTTTTTGGAAGCGACACCCAGTCAGTTATACAAAATGCACCATGCCCGGTGCTGGTTATCCCTGAAAAGAATGAAATAAAATCATTAAACAAGATCGTTTTCGCCACCAATTTTGATAGGGCCGACGTAGAAGCTGTTCAATACCTGGTAAAGCTTGGTAAGCTTTTTGATTGCGACATCGAAATTGTTCACGTGGTAAAGGACGAGGAAAAAAAAGCGGGCAAAAACGAAAAAGAGATACTATTTAAAGAACAGGTTGGGAAGTTGAAATACCCCAAATTAAACTACCACCGCGAAAACGGCAATGATGTGGTGAGGCGGCTCAATTATCTTTGCAAAAAAAACGGGTTGGGGCTTTTAGCCGTGGTGCACCACCACAACTCGCTATTTGTACGGATGCTGCGGCATAGCCTTACAAAGGAAATATTGGTAAAGCAAAACTTGCCGCTGCTGGTGTTCCCTTCGAAATAATTAGGGAATTGATAGCCCTTTTTTAGAACGAATATGCTTAGATCAACTAAACAAGATGGCTTGATAGCCATTAGCACGTCGTTACACTTAATTCCACAAGATACCGCCTGCCCTGGCCGCGTCCTTGGTGTATTCCCATCGTGCTGCTGCCTACCGCATTGTCCTATTCAGAACTGTATATAAAACGAATATTAACAAAACTTTATCGTATTCAGGATGTTCACCCAACAAGTAACAAGCTCGCAAACGACGCAAACGATTTATTAGCACCTGGCAGCTTGATATCATCACCCCTTACGCATATAATTTGGTCCATCTTAAAACTCCGCTTTTGATTGAGCGGTGTGTAAAGCTGGAGAACTGCTGCTAAAAACTCCGAAAGTTCAATCTGACCCTCACCAGGCTAATTGCGTTTTCTCTGTATTATATTTTATCATCACTTTTTAATAACCAAAAAATGATTTTACTTATTGAGGATAATGAAGACATCCGGGAGACATTAGCTGAGCTATTAACGTTAGAAGGGTTTGTGGTGGAAACTGCGGACTGTGGTCTTTATGGGCTTCAGCTGGCGCAAGAGCGTGTACCCGATCTGATCATTTGTGACATTTTGATGCCCGGTTTGGACGGATATGGTGTTTTGGCGTCGTTGAAACAAAATAAACAGACCCGCGATATACCCTTCATTTTTTCGAGTTCGAAAGCGGAAAAATTGGATGCTCAAAAGGGGATGGCCCTGGGTGCAAAATATTTTTTTGTAAAACCCTTTGACGAGATTTTGTTGATCAACTGCATAAACAATTGCCTGTGCGCAGCCAGTAATCGCATTGTCCGATAAATGTCGTGCGGTAAAGGCTGCGAGTGAAATTATTCAATCGTAATAAATGCCTATTTACCGTTATCCATGCAATGCGGCATTGGCTTTAAAGCTGGCAAAATTTCAATAATCGCTTGCCATTATCGCTGCCACAAAATCAGGTTATCCTCCAGAGGAATGGACAAATGCTCGTAATTGGGTACAATACGGGCCGTATAGTGGCTTGCCGGCCGGCCGGTTACAACGGTGGCAATAAAGCGGAATGACTCACCTGCGCTTTGAGGTGCGGCAACAATCTGCATTTTTATGCGTTCAGGTTCAATGCCATCGATTCCATCGGCATAAAGTTCAACATTGATCTTGCTTTCGTCAATACCGTTCAGAAAAATTTCTGCTGTAAAGTTGTGGCTGGATTCAAAACTTTCTACGGTTACGTTACGAAATTTAATATTATTCCAGCCGTTTCTTAACTCATGTTGTTCGCGTATAATTCGGGCGCCTGCTTCACCGCCATTGGCCGAACGTTGTAAATAATTATCCGCTGCACGCAGGTAATAGTTTTCCGTATATTCACGTACGGTCCTGTTTGCGGAGAACCGGGGTGTCAATTGCGCCATGCTGTTGCGGATACGCTGAACCCAGTTTGCCGGTATGCCTTTTTCATTCCGGGCATAAAATTCAGGGATTACTTGTTTTTCCAGCAAGTCATAAAGTGCCCCCGCTTCGTCAGCATCCCAATTGGGGTCATCGCCATGTTCTTTTCCATCGCCCAATGCCCAGCCCGTCTCCGGGGTGTAGGCCTCAACCCACCAGCCATCCAGTTCCGATAAGTTGAGCCCTCCGTTTACAAGCACTTTCATCCCGGATGTGCCACATGCCTCCCAGGGCCGCCGCGGCGTGTTCAGCCAAACATCAACACCCCGAACCATGTGCTCGGTGAGCAGCATATCATAATCGCTTAAAAAAACGACGTGCTGGTTTAGGTTGTGGCGTTGGATAAATTGCACCCATTTGCGTATCAGGTCCTTGCCGGATTCATCAAACGGCGGCGCCTTGCCCGCAATAACCAATTGTACGGGCTGTTGCTGGTTGGTCAATATCCGTACAAGCCTTTCTTCATCATGCAGCAATAAGTTTGTGCGCTTGTAAGCTACAAAACGGCGTGCAAAACCCAAAGTCAGGACATTGGGGTCAAAAATATGTTGGGCCGTTTCTACAATTTCTGCAGGCTGGCCGGCATTTGTCAATTGTCTTCCAAATTTTTTACGGACAAATTCCACCAGCGCGCCGCGGGCGTTCGAACGCATGTTCCATAAGGTCTCGTCAGGCGCCGCAGGCATCGTTGTGCCGATTTCTTCTAAAGTGCCTCGCCAACGATCCTTGCCGCAAAACTCCGTCCATACCTTGTCTGAAAATTCCGAATCCCAGCTCGGCATGTGGACACCATTGGTTACCGACCCAACCGGTACTTCGGCTATCGGCCAATACGCAAAAAGATACCTAAACAGGTTCCTGCTCACCTCGCCATGCAGTCGCGATACACCATTCACGCCGCCGCTGCCGCGAATAGCAAGGTTTGCCATGTTGAAGCTTTCAGAATAATCCGTTGAAGTTATTCGCCCCAAAGCCATCAGGTCGTCAAAGCTGATGCCCAATGCATCTTTAGCGTATGATCCAAAATATTGCCACATGAGGCCAGGGTTAAAATAATCGAACCCTGCCGCCACGGCGGTATGCGTTGTGAACAGGTTGCCCGCACGCGTTACAGCCAGGGCTTCATAAAACGAACGACCAGTTTGCTTCATAAAATCCTTTGCACGTTCCAAAACCACAAACGCAGCATGACCTTCATTCATATGGCAAACTTCCGGACTGATGCCCAGTGCGCTCAACATCCGCCAGCCGCCTATACCCAGTATAATTTCCTGTTTTATGCGCTGCTCGGGGCCGCCGCCGTACAATTCGTTGGTTATGCCGCGTTGTGCCGGTAAATTGGCAGCATCGTTGCTATCCAGCAGGAATAATTTTGTACGTCCCACCTGTACCTGCCAGGTACGCAGCCAAACCGGCTGCCCTGCAAGGTCAATCTTAAACCGAAGCCATTCGCCGTTTGATAAACGCAGCGGTGTTATCGGTAACTGCCCCGGGTCGTTATAGGGAAACAGGGCTTGCTGGTTACCGTATTTGTCAATTTCCTGCCTGAAATAGCCTTGTTGGTATAATAAGCCAACAGCCACCACCGGTACGCCCAGGTCGCTGGCTGCTTTCAACTGGTCGCCGGCAACATTGCCCAGGCCGCCCACGTAAACGGGCAGCGCCTCGCTCAGCATAAATTCCATACTGAAATAGGCAACAGTTTTAAGGGCTGTATCCGGATAGGTTTGCTGAAACCACTCCCTGCCTGCGGAGGCGGCGGCTTTAAGCGCTATCAGTTGATCGACTTTTTCTTTAAATGCAGGGGTACCCAGCCGTTCTGCCAGGATATCCTTCGATACGGTTTGCAATACGATCCAGGGGTTGTGCGTTTGCTCCCAAAGTTCGGGTTCGAGTTGTTGCCATATCTCGTCACCCTGGTGATTCCAGCACCAACGCAGGTCAAGCGCAAGTTCGGCAAGTAAGTCAACACCCTCAATATCCGCCTGTAAAAATCCGTATACTGTGCGATTAAAATTTTCTGTGCCCATTTAATGCAAATTTAAACAAGCTCATCTTGCAGTTATTGAGCATCGTTAAACAAAACAATGAGTATTATCACTTTTTGTTTTGGTATGGTTTTACACAAAAATGGTGAATTGTAAAAAGCCATAGTTTCATTCACATTTCAATCCATCTCTCGTCACAGAACCGAGAAGACATTCAAAGGCTCATAAGCAACGGCTGATCGTTATAACCCCACAATCCTCGCCTTCTCATCCCCCGGCTTAAAATGAATAAACGCCTCTGCTGTCTTAACCCCTGCTTCCAACCCCCTGAATTCTTCCAATGGTTTAAAGTAGTTGTTATAAGTATTTACCGGGTCCTGTGTCTGGTGGGCAAACATGGCGCCTTTTTTCTTCTCACGCCAGGCAGTAATATCTACATAATCAGTCGGGACAAAAGCCATGGTTTCAACCCCGGTATTCACTTCGTAAAAATACAGGTGGAAAGTCCGTCCTGCTCGCACCCAGGCGGTCAGCGCCAATAAACCCGTAACCTGGTGGTCGGGGTGGCCATCTACCGGCCATTGGGTAAAAACCATATCCGGTTTTTCAGCTGCGATCAATTTACCGATCCTTTCGGTTTCGTCTTTGTTTAAAACTGAATTGCCATCTATCTGCCCCGCAAACTTTGGGATGGTGTTTAATATTTTGCAGGCTTTTTCCGCTTCGGCAGTGCGGAGGGCAGCCATTTCGGCGTACGTTTTATTCGGGTCGCTGGCTTCACCACGGGTGAGGTAAAGAAAAGTAACTTTATAGCCGGCCTCGCTATACCGGGCCATGGTGCCACCGCATCCAAATTCGGGGTCGCCGGGGTGCGCGCCGAGGCAAAGGATATTTAGCTTTCTATCTATTTTTTCGACTGCCGGCACAATGGATAATCCACCCAAAGCAAGGGCTGAAAGTTTGATAAAATCACGTCGGGCCGGGTTCTTTTTTTCCATAGCTAAAAGTAGATTATTTTGGATAAAGTTTTACCTCGGTCATTCCGCCTGGCCTTGCTGGTATTGCCCGGGAAATACTATCTTGCGTCATAGAACCAATTAGCATGAAACCTTCAGCAACAAAAAGGATTGTTGGATCGCTGTTATTGCCGATGATCCTTTCCGTAAGCGCGTCCGCGGCAACCAAAAAAGACACCACCTTCAACACCGATTCCGTCCTGAAAATAATGAAACGCATTGGCGACTGGCAGCTGCAGTGCTGGCAAACCAACGGCTTTACACACAAAAAAAAGGACTGGACCAATGCAGCCTTGTACACAGGGTTATTTGATTTAAGCAGAACAAGCAAGGATGATAAATATGACCAGGCGCTTATCGACATTGGCAACGAGGTGGGCTGGACTACCGGCCCGGTGCGCTTAATGGCCGACGATTATTGCGTGGGGCAAACCTGGTCGCTGCTGTATATGAAATACAAGCGGCCGGAAATGATTGCGCCGTTTCAACATTTGGCTGACAGTATCGTTAGCCTTCCCTTTAATGAATCGCTGGAATGGAAGAATAGCATTCAAAACCGTGAGTGGGCCTGGTGCGATGCTTTGTTTATGGGACCAACGGCACTGGCATATTTGTCAACTGCTACCGGCGATATGAAATACCTGGACAAAGCCGCAAAGCTGTGGTGGAAAACGACCGACTACCTGTATGATCCGCAAGCCCATCTATACTCACGCGATGGCAGCTTTCTAAATAAAAAAGAAAAAAACGGCGAAAAAGTATTTTGGTCGAGGGGAAATGGCTGGGTGCTGGCCGGTCTGGCGAGGGTGCTGGATAATATGCCGGCCAATTACCCTGACCGGCAAAAGTTTGTCAACCTTTTTAAGGACATGGCAGCCAAAGTTGCCTCATTGCAACAACCCGACGGTAGCTGGCATGCATCCCTGCTCGATCCGGAAAGTTACCCTATTAAAGAAACCAGTGGCACAGGATTTTATTGCTACGCCATTTTATGGGGATTGAACCACGGCCTGCTCGATAAGGGGCAATACATCCCGGTAGCCAAAAAAGCCTGGACAGTACTGATATCCTCGGTGCAGCCGGATGGTATGCTGGGTTATGTGCAGCCAATTGGCGCAAGTCCCGATAAAGTGAACGCCCAAAGTAACGAGGTTTATGGCACCGGGGCGTTTTTACTGGCCGGAGGGCAGCTTTATCAATATTTAAAAAAGCATAACGATAAATTTTAGCATTTCGGCATACAGCGGATGCAGAGTTACGTGAAATAGTTTGGGTCCGAAAGTCGGAAAAGTTCGGAAAGTCGGAAAGAAGGAGGGTTACGCAGTTTGGGAATTAGGGATTTGCCGACAGCGTTTTACCGCGTCGAATAAAAATAAACGCCATTATTGCGGACGTAAATGCTAAACCTGCAGATATTTTAAGGATGATGGAGTACATGGCAATAAAGCTGTTATGGTAAGCTTTTACAATAACAGCTTTTTTATTTGCTTCAATATTTGGGGGGACGTGGGCGTTGCCCATATCGACCGCCTGGGCCACAATGGCTTGTTTTTGCGATGGATTTAGCTGCATGGATGATAGGTCGCGTTGTAAGGCGCTGCTAAAAAACAACACAGCCAGCGTACCGAAGATGGCATTAGTAAAAACACCGGCAATACGCGACACCGCATTGTTAACACCCGATGCGGTGCCCGATAAATGGTCGGTGACCGAAGTCATTACCGCAGTTGTTAGCGGCGCGACGGTTATGGCCATACCAAAGCCAAAAACAAGTATGCCGGGGAAAAAGCTGGTCCAGTAATCCGACGGGCCAGCAGTTTGTTTAACAAATGAAATTAGTAAAAAGCCCAAACCCGTAATAATTGGCCCGATAATCAGCAACCAGCGCGGGCCGTGCTTATCAGCTATTTTACCAACACGCCGCGCAATAAACACCATTAAAATGGGGAATGGTAAAAAACTAAAACCAGATTGCACTTGCCGGTAGCCTTGTGCCTGCACCATATTTAAAGACATGAACAGCATTGCCGCCCCAAGGCCTGCGTAAAGGAAAAACGTAAGCAAATTGGCGCCGCTGAATGTTGGGTTTTTAAATAAGTTGAGCGGCATCATCGGGTGGCTGCTTTTATATTCGATCACCACAAATAAAATGATCAGCAGCAAACCGGCCGCCAGCGACCCGATGACCTGTGGATTATGATAGCCCAGCACCGGGATACGTAAAAAACCGAATGTAAACAACGCCAGGCCCAGCA